>JAEEGL017401182.1_pt1 | contig 56260 bp, 49 predicted proteins | sample 9134231 | NCBI WGS metagenome assembly JAEEGL01 (sample SAMN16246548, study PRJNA631951) | gut metagenome | biome: gut microbiome; feature: rumen; material: fiber-attached | host: Bos | place: Iran: Karaj | collected 2018-10
ACTCTTATCTTTATTAGTATTAATTACTAAAATACCATTTTCTTTAATATTATTAATCATATCAAACTTAAATAGATATTCTTCTTTAGTAATAACTATAATACCAGGATTAGTAACATAATATGGTGCATTAATTGGTTTATCACCAATTCTTAAATTACATATTGTAACTCCACCACTCTTTTTAGAATCATATTGATTATAACTTTGTACATATCTACTAGTTTTATCACCAATAATATGCATTATATCTTTAGATGTACTAACCATACCATCTGATCCAAAACCATAAATTAATATTTCTTGTGCACCCAAATCAAAATTATATTCTTTTTCTTCTAAACTTAAATTAGTTACATCATCTACAATACCTATTGTAAAGTTATTTTTAACTTCACCTTTTAACATTTCATAAACACTAAATATTTGAGCAGGTGTTGTATTCTTAGAAGATAAACCATATCTTCCACCTACAATAGTAATATCTTTATCTTTTAATGTTCCACATACATCTAAGTATAATGGTTCTCCAGTTGCTCCAGCTTCTTTAGTTCTATCTAAAACAGCTATTCTTTTAACAGTTTCTGGTAATACATTTAATAAATATTTTTTACTAAATGGTCTATATAGATGTACTTCTATTAAACCAACATTTTCACCCTTTTTATTTAAATCATCTACTACTAATTTAGCAGTATCACAAACACTACCCATCGCAACTATTACTCTATCAGCATTTGCTGCACCATAATAATTAAATGGTTTGTAATCTTTATTAGTTAGTTTATTAATTTCTTTCATGTAGTGATCTACTACATCAGGCATTACATCATATAGTTCATTTCTTGCTTCAACTGATTGGAAATAAATATCTTCATTTTCAGCCATTCCTTTTTGAACACTTCTTCCAACGTTAAGCATTCTATTTTTAAATTCATAAACTTTATCATAATTAATTAATGATAAGATATCTACATCTTCTAATGAATTAATTGTATTAACTTCATGACTTGTTCTAAATCCATCAAAGAAATGTAAGAATGGTAAACTTCCATCTATTGCACTTAAATGAGCTACAGCAGCTAAATGGTTAGCATCTTCTACATTAGTAGAAGCTAACATACAAAATCCTGTTGCTCTAGTAGCATATATATCTGAATGATCACCAAATATTGAAAGAGCATGTGTAGCTACAGTTCTAGCTGCAACATGAATAACACCAGGTAAACATTCACCAGCCATTTTATACATATTAGGAATCATTAATAACAATCCTTGACTAGCTGTAAATGTTGAAGCTAAACTTCCAGATAACAATGCACCATGCATTGTACCAGCTGCACCTGCTTCACTTTGCATTTCTACAACTCTAACACTATCTCCAAATAAATTCTTTTTGTCTGTATGACTAATTACATCTACTTCTTGAGCCATTGGGCTACTAGGTGTAATTGGATAAATACTTGCGATTTCACTAAATAAATAAGCTACATCTGCACAAGCTTTATTACCATCAACTATCTTTTTCATATCATCACCTATCATTAATTATAGCACAAAAAAAGGAAATTATTATCAATTCCCTATTTTATTAAATAAAGATTTCCGTCTTTCGCATTTTCATTAGCAGAATGCTGTATGTAAATATATTGTCCCTTTGAAACCGTTATTTCATTTGGATATGGTCCAGGTTCTGCACGATACTCATAAGTAACAGTTCCTAACTCATCTAATCTACTAGCATCTGTATAGAAATCAATAACTGTAATATAGTAAGTTCTTGTTACTTTTGGTGATATTTTTTTACCATTAGTTACATACTTAATTTGATAAGTTCCTGGTTCAAGCACATAATCGGCATTAGCATCAATATCAACACCAATTACTTTTGTTTCCAATGTACCTTCGTGTCTTTTATCTCCTCTACAAGTCCAAAAATAACTTGCGACTTTTTCATAACTTGTTTTTGTCTTTATAGGTCGATTTCCCCAAACTCTAATAACTACCGCAGCTAACACTAAAATAATTATCATTACTATAAGAGCAACAATTATTTTTTTTAAGGTACTTTCCATATCATCACCCCATACTATATGAGCTTCTATAATTATTATAACAAATAACAATAAAAAAAGGAAAAACTACTTTTTCCTAAATACAATTAATTTACTAGTTATATAATTTAGTACTAAAACAATAAATTGAACTATTATTTTAGCAATTCTATCATTAATATGCATAACATTAGCCATTAATAACATAAATCCTAATTCTACTAATAAAGAAAATAATCTACTTCCTACAAAACTAAATAACTCTGTAACAACTTTTTTAGATTTACTTTTAAATACAATAATTCTATTAGTAATATAAGCAAAACTAACTGCACATATCCAAGATATAACTGTACAAATAGATACACTATCTAAGAATATTCTTGCTATAAAATATGAAACTATACTAACAACAGTAGTTAAACCACCAACAATTAAATAATTCCATAATTCCTCATTCTTATGATAAACTCCCCAACCCCAATTCCAGAATCGTTTAAATAAACATGGTTTATAATCTTCATATTTCATTATTTTATTCTTTTTAACCATATAACCTTGTTTAGCTTCTTTAATCATTGGTAAGTCACTAGTTGAATCAGTATACATTTCATTTATAGATCCTTTTGGATATTCTATATAAAATAATCTTACTTTTTCTGTACCATGACAATTATTACCAATTATTTCACCTGTAGTTAAATCTATTTCCGTAGCAAATAAATGCGCCACTTTATATTTCTTAGCAATTGGTTCTAACCAAAATCTACATGAAGCTGAAGATATAATATCATTCTTATGATTCTTTTGTTCTTTCCAAAAAGGTTTAATCTTCTTTTCATGTTTCTCCCAGAACTCTTTAACAAAAGTTCCCATATTAGGTATTTCTGGAATAAATCTAAATATTTTATTTTTCAATTCTTCTTTAGTTCTTGCCCCAAATAAATATAATATTACAGTTCCTAAAGAAGCCAATAAATATAATAATACTTTTGGTTTCTTTCTTATTGCAAACTTAACAAAGTCTACACCAGAATCTCCATTGTAGATAGTTCCGTCAAAATCATAAACATTGTATTCCATTTTCATCACCTACAAATCCCTATTATTATAACAAAAAAAGAATAGCATTGCTATTCTTTATCTATTAACTCACAAACAAGCTTTACCATGTTGTCTCTATTACTTTTATATTTATTAGGTTTAAATTTCTTAATTGCTTTAATCTTTTCCCCTAATTTATCTAAGTCCGTACAACCAATTATATAACCCATTTTATCGAAATTTTCAATAATTTGTAATTGATGATCATTAACATGTTCTCCATATTTTTCTAAACGAGGAACTGCAATAACTTTTTTATCTTTATTAAGTCCTCCAACAATACTTCCAACACCACCATGTGTAATTAAATAATCACATTCCCCCATCAATTTATCAAAATCATCCATTGGTATCAAATCAAATATTTTCATATTCTTTGATTCATACTTTGTACAACCAGCTTGTACAACTACTTCACCCTTAATATTACCTTTATCTATTTCTTTATCAATAGCTTCCAATAATCTATTAAAAGGTTTATCTTGTGTTCCTAAAGTTACAAATATCATTATTTACCTCTCATTACTTCCATAATTTTTGATCTAGCACTATCTATTGTTGCTTGATCTGGTTCCATAACATATGTTAACTGCCTTGGATAGCTTGCTGTATAGTTTTGTGAATCTCCACCATTTACACTAATACTTATTACTTCCCAACTAGGCATTTCATTTATTTGTTTCTTTATCATTTCTTGTACATCTTTATAATCAATATTAGTTATTACATAAGGATTTAAATCATCTAATATTTCATTATATTTTAATAATAAACCTTTATTAGTTGATACTTTCTTAATAATTGCTGTAATAACTGCTTCTTGATTTTGACCACGATGTCTATCACCTGTCGCATATGCATATCTTTCTTGCGCAAATGCTAATGCTTGAGGTCCATTCAAATAATTATTACCTACTCGTAAATGAGTATGAGGAATATGACTAGTAACAAAATCTTTATCACTATATATTTCTATTCCACCAATATCATTTACAACAGTTGTAACTGCTCCATAATTAACTCTAATATAAGAATCAATATTAACATTGTACAATTCACTCATTGTTTTCATTTGTGTATTAATTCCATAGAAACCACCATGAGTTAATTTTTCTCTTAAACCAGTAGTTCCTGCAATTTGTACATAATAATCTCTAGGTGTATTAACTAATAACACCTTATGCGTATCTGGATTAATTACAATCAAGATATTAACATCACTTAAAGTATTACTTGCATCTACCCCTGATAGATAAACTATAAATGAATTATTAACATCTATTGAAGATTCTACTGCTTGTTTCTTTACTTCTGAACTACTAATAATAACTTCAAATTCATGTATCTTTCGTAAATTCATCAGTAAGTTAGCATCTTCTTCATTTAAATATTCATAATAATCTTTACTAATAATAATTGCTTCATTATCAGCTTCCATACTATAAACTAACTCACCTATCGATGTATAAGTTACATATTCAGGTGTATATTCATTTAAACGTTCTTTTACTTTGTCAGCAGCAGTTATCATCATACCGACTTTTTTACCATTTAAATCTATCATATTTTCATAAGCACTACTTTTATTTACTAATACATAATAAGTAGTATTTATTTCTTTAAATTGGAATATCTTTTCAATCGAATCTCCCGATTTCTTAATCACAATACTTGCAAATATAAATACTGCACTTATAAGAACTGCTAAGACAATATTTATCATCTTCCATACATGTCTTTTTCTTAGAAAACTAATTGCTACAAATATTAAATCTATAATAACTAATAATACACCACCAGATATTAAATACTTAGCTGGTATTAAATTAACTTGAATTAATCTTATTAGCATTAATAAAGAAGATAATATTAAAATAATTGTAGTAAATATACTTATCCTTCTTAAGACAGGTCGATGCTTTATCCCTTTTTCTGCCATAAAATCCTCCTACCAAATCCATCCGCCATAAATAGCATCAGGATAATGCTTTAACATGTTCTCCCATTGAACAATAAAATGATCAGCAAACTTATAAACTAGTCTGCCACACTTAGTTGGTGTTTCACTATTAGCAAAAGTTTCTATAAAGATTACCTTTTTACGGAATATTTTTGCTAAACAACACATTGGTCCAACATTGTGTGAACCAGTCGTTACAACAACGTCTGGTCTTAACTTTATCATCAAAAACAAACTTATCCAACAGTTAAAAAATAATTTGAATGGATAAACTATTTTGGCACGTAAAGTAGTATAAGTACCACTAATAATATAATGTACTCTACCTGGGTATTTATCTCTTAAACCCATATTACTTTTTGTTTTTTCTGTTACTAAAGAAAAATCATATTTTGAAAAACAAGGACTTAATTGTAATAACTCACTTAAATGTCCACCTGTACTAGCAATAAACATTACTTTCTTTTGTTTTTTCTTAGCCATAATATCACCTAATTCATTCTATTTTTATCAAACATATAAACTAAATTAGCTATAAACTTATTAAAATGTTTTAAGTATAATCCCTTTTTACCTACTAAGTATTTATTATTACGATAATCTGGGAATGTTTCCTTAACATTCTCCATTACTGTATTTACACCCTTATTAAACTTCTCTTTATCTTTACATTTAGCTAAACGTCTAATAAATGTAGCATATAAATATCTTACATATACATATTCTATTTCTTCTTTATATTCATCATATATTTTATTCTTTTTATAGAATTTAACTATTCCATTTAAGTTATCAACTATATCATATAATTTTTCATTAAAGGTATATGTAATAGATCCTTCTCTTTGTAAATAGTAATAATAATAACCATCTACTACACCGATTGTACTTATTCTAGGAAGTAAACGATACATAAATTCTACATCTTCATAATGTATTCCTTCTTTGAATCTTAAATCACCTATAACTCTTCTTTTAAAGATTTTATTACAAGCAGCTGGATAAAATGTTGCCATAACACTTTTAACTTCATCTTTACTAAAACAATCATGGTCATAACCGACACCAACATCTTTATCTAAATTAGAATTATCATAAACCATTCTTACTCCACAAGTAACAATATCAAAATCTCCTTCTGAAGCTTTTCTAAGTAATTCTTTATACATTACATTATCTACATAATCATCACTATCTAAAAATGTAACATATTCTCCTCTTGCTTTATCTAAACCAGCATTACGAGCTCCAGATAAACCTCTATTTTTTTGATCTATACATTTAATTACCTCAGGATACATATCTACATAATTCTTTATCATTTTTAAAGTATTATCTGTACTTCCATCATTAACTAATATAATTTCATATCTATCTTCTAAATTGTTATTTAAAACACTATTAACACATTTATCTAAATATTTCTCAACATTATAACAAGGAATAATTATACTTAATTTCATAACAATCAAACCCTTACTACTAGTAATTATACTATATTTTGGCTTCTAATTCTATGAAAGAAAAAAGATTCTATTACTAGAATCTTAAATATTTCTAAATATTATTTTTTTCTCCAAACCATTTTATCAACTACACCTGTATATGATTGTATTAACTTAACTACTTTATCACTTACATTTGTATCAATATAGTTTGGAACAGGTATTCCATTATCTCCATTTTTATTCATTTCTACAGCAACTTCTACAGCATTCAATAAATCTTTTGTATTTATTCCAGCTAGTACAAAGTCACCTTTATCTAATGCTTCAGGTCTTTCTGTAGATGTTCTAATACATACAGCAGGAATTGGTTCTCCCTTTGATATATAGAAAGAGCTTTCTTCTGGAAGTGTTCCAGAATCACTTACAACGCAGAATGCATTCTTTTGTAATTTATTATAATCATGGAAGCCAAGTGGTTCATGTTGAATAACTCTCTCATCAAGTTTGAAATTCATCTTTGCAATTTTATTTCTACTTCTTGGATGACATGAATATAGTATTGGCATGTCATATTTTTTGGCTAATTCATTAATTGCATTAAATAAACTTAAGAAGTTTTCATCAGTATCAATATTTTCTTCTCTATGTGCAGAAAGTAATATGTATTTACCCTTCTCTAGTTTTAATCTATCCAATACATCTGATTTATTGATATCATCATAATTATTTTCTAATACCTCAGCCATTGGTGAACCAGTAACATAAACTCTTTCTTTAGGAAGTCCACAATCATGTAAATAAGTTCTTGCCTGTTCACTATAAGCTAAATTAACATCACTAATAATATCAACTATTCTTCTATTAGTTTCTTCTGGTAAACATTCATCTTTACATCTATTACCAGCTTCCATATGGAAGATAGGAATATGTAATCTCTTAGCTGGAATAGCTGATAAACAACTATTTGTATCACCAAGTATTAATAATGCATCAGGTTTAATTTGATTCATTAATTTATAAGAGCAATTAATTATATTACCAACTGTTGCTCCTAAATCATCACCAACTGCATCCATATATACTTCAGGATCAGCTAATTTTAAATCCTTAAAGAAAACACCATTTAAATTATAATCATAATTTTGACCAGTATGAGCCAAAATACAATCAAAATACTTTCTACATTTTGTAATAACTGCAGATAATCTTATTATCTCTGGTCTTGTACCAACTATAATCAATAATTTTAATTTACCATTTTCTTTCCATTTAACATCTGAATAATCTACTTTTAATTCCATAAGCCACGTCTCCTTTTTATATTATTTTCAATCAAATAATATTTAGCTATTCTTTTCTTTTTATATGGTTTTTCTAATTTAAATATAATAGATATTTGATTTGCATTCTCAGGTATTACAAAATTTATATCACTTACAGACTCAAACAAGTAATACCCACCAACACATAATGGCAAACCTTTAATATCCTTTATTCTTTTACCATCTATTTTTATTACTAATTTACTTATTGCATAGAATCTTTCTTTACAAAGCACTAAATTAGCAACATGTTCACTTTTATCATTATTATTAAATATATAATAATAATTATTATTTTTTATTTTTTTCGATTTACATCTTTCTTTATTAAGTCTTGGATTAATAACTATATTATCTTTACATTTATAAAAATCTACTATTCTATCATGTTCTAGTAAAAAAGAATAAAATGCTTTTTCTTGATTTTCATTTGGTGTATTTTTTAAATATGATTCATTTAATAATTTTTCATTTAATGGGCAAATCGATATTCCCTCAATAATAACATTTTTTGCTTTTTTATTTTTAAAAGGAACAAAAAGAGTTGCCACATAATTATTAAATACAAATATTTCATCTAACTTAATAAAAGACCCAAATAAACTATCGTTATCGATGATATCTTCTTCATCATCACAATATATTACTTTAATTTTTAAATCTTTTATTCCAAAACCACTTTGTTCAGAAAGTGTAAGTCTAAACATTTTTTTTGCCCCTGTAATATCAAATTTTAATTTAAATTCGCCGACAGGGAAAACATCTTCACAATATATAACAGGATTATATTTTCTTTCACTTATATTTGGGACTATATATGATTCTATTTTAAAAGAGGATATAAATGCTTTACTTAATCCCTTTAGTTTTTCATCGTATACACCTCTTTTTTCAAAATCAAATTTTATTTTTTCTTTTTCAAACAATTCAATAGTTTTTTTAAACCATTTCCCAGAGGTAAGTCCTAACGTATAAAAGTCATATGATATTGGCATATTATCAGTATCTAAACAATAAAATTTATCTTCCTTATAAATGGTATTACTTCTTATAGTACCATTTACTTCCACTTCCCATATATTTTCATCTACACCTTTTAAATACTTTTTAAAATGCTTTTTATTCCAAAGTGCTGCTATTAAAGCAACTTTATATTTAGTTATTTTATCACGTAAACGATAACCTTCCATTGCAATACTCGTACCAATAACTATTGGATAAAAAGTAAAATTTACAATATTAGGATCATCTTTCATATAATTAACACACTTAAGTATTTCTTCCGTATCAACTTTGTCTGTCAAGAAAAAATCATCCAAAAAGAATAACACATAATCCGTTTTAATTTCATTTAGCGCTTCATAAATACGAGTTGACCAAGCACAATCTTTCTTTTTAGGATGTACGTTTTTTATTTTGAAAAACTTATTTTTATATTCCAAAGATTCACTACTTAATACAATATCAAAAGGCAAATCTTCCCAATATCTGTGAAGCAATAAAAAGAAAGGATCTAATATATCTTTATAACTATCACAAGTATTAATTAATAAAGTTACATCCTCTCTTTTTTTCATTACATTAACCCTCCATTACAAATGTATCTGGTATATCTGGATCAAATAATTCATTAGCCCATAAGATTAGAACTAATTCATCATCACCTATATTATTAATTGAGTGTTGATAACCAACTGGTATTGTTACATATTGTAACTTATCACCACTAACTATAAATTCATATTTATTATGATCAATAACATGTTCAAATTCTATTCTTGCTTTACCCTTAATAACAATAAATCTTTCCATCTTTGTATTGTGATAATGGCAACCTCTAACAATATTAGGATTTGTCGTTGAAACTGAAACTTGACCAGCTTCTTTTGTTCTTACTAATTCACAGAAAACACCACGATTATCACGATGTTCATCTAAATCAACTACTAACTCTTCTAATGGAACATAACTAATATATGTTGCATATAAATCCTTAGTAAATACATCTCCTGTAGAAGGAACCATTATTCCTCTATCATTTTGTTTAAATGACTTAATTAAATTAGCAATTTCACCTAATGTTTTTGTATAAGTAATTGGTACTATACAATAATTACCTTCTTTAGTTTCTTTATTATCTAAACATTTAATTAATTCATTACAAACATCATCAATATAAGCAAGTGTTAATTCTTTTGTTTCATCATTAACTTGTATCTCCTCATTGTGTGATACATTATAGCACCATGTTGCAATTACACTATTGTAATTTGGACGGCACCATTTACCAAACAAATTAGGAAAACGATAAACAAAAGTCTTTACTTTATTTTTCTTACCATATTCAAAGATTAAATCTTCCCCAGCTTTTTTACTTTTTCCATAATCATTATCTAAAGCAGCTTGGATTGAAGATGAAATCATTATTGGACATTTATTTTTATGTTTCTTTAAAGAATCTAGTAATGTTGAAGTAAAACCAAAATTACCTTCCATAAATTCTTTAGGATCTTCTGGTCTATTTACACCAGCTAAATGAAAAACAAATTCACAATTTTTTGTATATTCCTCTAGTTCTTCTGGTGTAGAATCACGATCATATTTATATATTTCGATTTCTTTATTTAAACTTAAATTACTAATTAAGTTTCTACCTACGAAACCGTTTGAACCTGTTACTAATACTTTCATTATATAGCATCTCCAGATTCAGAAGGTCCATTTGGATTCTTTAATTCAAAATTTACATAATCTGTAGTTAATAACTTTTTAACTACGCCATCAACATCAAGTCTCTTTGTATTATGAGAAGTATATGATTCATCAGCCATAGTCTCAACCTTACCTTTAACAACAAACTTGTCATAGTTAAGATCTCTATTATCAGCAGCTACTCTATAGTAGTTACCCATATCTTCGCTTCTTAATCTTTCTTCTCTAGTCATTAATGTTTCATATAGTTTTTCACCATGACGTGTTCCAATAATATTTATTCCTGTATCACCAAATAATTTTTGAACAGCTTTTGCTAAATCTTCAATTGTTGAAGCATCAGCTTTTTGAATAAATAAATCACCAGGATTTGCATTTTCAAATGCAAATTCAACTAATTTAACAGCTTCATCTAAATTCATTAAGAATCTAGTCATTTCAGGATTTGTTATAGTAAGTGGTTTACCAGCCTTAATTTGGCTAATAAATAGTGGAATAACACTACCTCTTGAACACATAACATTTCCATATCTTGTACAACAAATAACTGTTTTACCTCTTTGTGCAGCTACTCTTGCATTAGCAAATATTACTTTTTCCATCATTGCTTTAGAAGTACCCATTGCATTGATTGGATAAGCAGCTTTATCAGTAGAAAGACAAACTATTCTTTCTACTCCTTCTTCTATAGCTGCATGTAAAACATTATCTGTTCCGATAACATTTGTTCTAACAGCTTCCATTGGATAAAATTCACAAGATGGAACTTGTTTTAATGCTGCAGCATGGAAAATATAATTAACTCCAACCATTGCATCTCTAACACTTTGAATATTTCTTACATCACCAATATAGAAAGTTACCTTTTGATAATCATCTGGATATTTAGCTTGTAATTCATGTCTCATGTCATCTTGTTTCTTTTCATCTCTTGAGAATATTCTTATCTCCTTAACATCACTTGTTAAAAAATGTTTTAATACAGCGTGTCCAAAAGATCCTGTACCACCTGTAATCATTAATGTTTTTCCTTTAAATTTACTCATTTTTAATTCCTCCAATAACCATTTTATTATATCATATTATTTCTAATATAATTAACATTAACAAATTTTTTTCGCCATTAATAAGGCATATTATAACACATATTACTATATATTAAATATTACTATCTTCTTCTAAATAATTTTCTTATAATTTTTTTCCAAAGACTTTCATTTTTAATTTTTAATTTATACTTATCCAAATCTGAAAGTCTAATTTTCTTCAAATCAACAGAATTCTTAAAATCATATATAAAACTCATTTTATCTTTATCTTCAGGTATTTTTAATCTATGTTCTTTTATTAAATAATCAACTGCATTATTTATACTTTCATCATTATTTTTATCGTTTTCTTTCACAAGAACAAGAGCACTTCTAATACCTAATGGATATCCATGTTTTAATACATTCATAATAAATATTATATCAGCTCCAAAATCCACATTCTCATCAAATAATAATTTATTCTTTATAATAGCTTTTCTATCAAGCATCACTGTACTTAAATTAATATCTAATGTTTCTCTGGATAAATCGTCTATTTGCCAATTATTAAAACCTACATCTATTAGTTGACTATTCCTGTTATAAGAAGAATAAACCATCATATTTTCTGAACATAACATCATCAATACTTGTTTTTCTAATTTTTCTTCTGCATAGCAACTATTACCTTCTAAGAAAGATATATACTTCCCTGTCGATTCTTTAATACCTTCATTCCAAATGGAAGCATCACTTTTATCAGTATAAATTAATTTATAACTATTATCTTCAAACTCATTTAATATTTTATAATCCTTTTTATCTTTAGTATAAATAATATATTCAACATTATCGTAAGTTTGTGACAATAAAGATTTTAAACACTCAACATTATTCGAATAAGAACTATTTAAGTTAACTATCACACTTACTTTTGGTTTTTCTTTTTTATTACTATCTATAATTTTTGAGTACTCTTCCTTACATAAATTAATTACATCTTTATAAGGTCCACCATCAAAAAAAGAATGTAAAATAAACCAATAATTAAATACAGATCCAAATAATTTTATCTTCTCTTTATCATTAAAATATTTTAAAACATTAATCCAATAATTATTACCTTCCGCAGTCATCTTAGGATTCGTATTAGTTACTTGTTTTGCATGTACTCTTGTACAAACTGTTATTTCTGGAACATGCCTAAATTCATAACCTTTTTCAAACATATCAAACCACAACTGATAATCTTGAACACACTTTAAAGTTGTATCAAATACTCCTACTTCATCAAATGCTTTTTTAGGTATCAATAGCGATAAACCATCTATTGAACCAAATAACATTGCATAAGCTGAATTTCTATTTAAATATCTACTATTAAGTTCAATATCACAACTAAGTCGTCCATATTCATCAATAAGAGAATAATCGGAATATAAAATGACATTCTTATCAATTAAATTATTTTCTATTAAGTAATTTATTTCTACTTCAATTTTATTTGCATAGTATAAATCATCATGACTCAACCAACTAAAATAATCTCCAGTCATATTCTCTATACCTAAATTAAGAGCGGTAGATACTCCACCATTCTTCTTACAAATATATTTTATTTTATCTCCATATTTTTTACATATCTCATCAGTACTATCTGTACTTCCATCATTAACTACTATTATTTCCAAGTTACTATATGTTTGATTTAATGCACACTCTATAGCTAATGAAACATAATCTTCCCCATTATACACTGGAATAATAATAGAAACTCTTGGTAATTTACTAGCGTCATTATTTCTAGTCATTATGACCACCCTCAAATGTCTAAATTATCGGCTTTAGAAGTAACCGTACTCCCCGTCATTATACCATGATTTTAGCCAATAAAAAAGGAAGAACAAATAATTTCTTCCTAAAATTGTTCAGCAAATCCTTTTTGCATATGTGAAAAGAAAATATATCCTGTAATACATAACGCAATTCCAATAACAAATATTATTAATAATGATGATAAATCAGGCATTGTTCCATTATAGAAGATAGCTCTATAAGCTTCAATAACATGAGCTACTGGATTTAAAGTAGCTATCCATTGGAATTTTTCAGGAACTCTACTTACTGAGTATGCAATTGGTGTTGCATAAAACATAAGTTGTAAGAATACACCAATAAAATGTTGTAAATCTCTAAAATAAACAGTAATACTTGATACAAAGAATGATATTCCTAAAGTTAATACATATTGTACCAATAATACTAACGGATAAAATAATGCATAAAATGTTAATCTATGATAAGCAGTTACAAAACATAAAATAATTGATGTTGAAATAATAAAGTTAATTGTTTCACTTGTAACAGCCGATACAGGTAATACTTCTCTTGGGAAGAATACCTTTTTAATAATATTTCCATTCTCTATAAATATAAATGCATTTCTATTAATAGTCATTGAAAAATATGTCCAAGGAATTAAACCACAACATAAGAATACTACATAGTTAGGTTCACTACTTCCCATTACTTTGCCAAATACAAACCAATATACAAAGATTTGTAATAATGGATTTAGGAAAGACCAAAAAACACCTAACACAGAGTTCTTATACTTACCTCTAACATCTTTTTGAACACTAGTTTTTAATAATTCTCTATAATCATACAAATTCTTAAAAAATCTCATGCCCGACACCTCACTTTGTTGCTTCTAAGTAAGCATCCGCAACGCTATCAACATCAGCGTCCATTTTAATTCTTCCGTCGCTTATCCAAACAGCTCTATTACATAATTCTTTAACAGAGTACATACTATGAGTAACAAAAACCATCGTCTTTCCTTCATCACGTAACTCTTTCATCTTCTTCAAGCACTTGTCTTGGAAGTGTTGATCTCCAACTGCTAAAATCTCATCAACTAATAAAATCTCTGCATCAACATTAATTGCAACACTGAATGCAAGACGCATATACATACCAGAAGAATAAGTCCTAACTGGATTGTCTATATATTCTCCCAATTCAGAAAATTCAATTATTTTGTCAATTCTTTTATCTATTTCACCTCTAGTTAATCCAAAAATAGAAGCATTGAAATAAATATTTTCACGACCAGAAAAATCCGGATGGAATCCAGCACCTAATTCCAATAAAGAAGTTAACTTACCATTAGTAACAATCTTTCCCTTATTTGGATATATAATTTTAGTCATTAACTTTAATAGAGTAGATTTACCACTACCATTTACACCAATTAAAGCAACTGCTTCACCCTTTTTAATCTTTAAATTAATATCTTGTAATACAATTCTTTTTTCTTTTTTATTTCTTTTAAATAAAGATAATAAACTTTCTTTAACTGTATTTGATCTATCAAAATAAACATCAAATGATTTAGTAACATCAGTTACAATAATACTATATTCATCATTTTTAGACATTTTTCATCCCTCGCATTACATTATAACACAAAATGAAATAAATTCTACTTTATAAACTCTCCTACCCATTCATCACACTTTTTATCAAACTCTTTTTTCCATGTGCGATATAATTCCATGACATGATCTCTATTTTCAAGAACATATTCTATTCTCTCCTTAATATATAAAGGATCATCTTCTTTTTCTAAAATAACATAATCACCTAGTTCTGTTCCTACAAAGTAATCATTATTATTACCCAATAAACAAGGTACCCCCATTTCAAAACTTTCTAATGGAAACATAGGTGCATTTTCTGTAAAAGTAGGATATACATTAATATCATTTTTGTGAATTCTTGCCATTAATTCATCATTAGGAATATAATCATTAATACTATCATATTCTAATTCAATTAATTTAGCGAACTCTTCAGCCCCACTATTAATAGGTACAATATCTGCCTTAGCATTAGGCATCATTTTCATCGCACTAAGTGCTGTATAAATATTCTTTAACTCTCTTGAATCAGCATTATAAATACCTATCTTAACTTTATCATTATTGTTCTTAGCTGTTTTACCAGCATTATCTTTATGAACATTATTTTGTAAATAATAAGATTTAAATCCTACTTTAGAATAGAATTCATACATTGTACTTCTTACAAAACCGAAAGCATTAACCTTACCTTCATTATATAGATTCATTACTTTCTTATTTAAACCCCATGTAAAATCAGAGAAAAATTCATAACAATTACCATGCCATATAACTTTAATTGTTACCTTATCATCTAACTCTTTAATACCATTAATTAATTCAATCCAACCATCACATAATTGACTGAATATTACTGTTTTAATCTCATCCTCAACAATTTTCTTACAAATACTGTTGATATCTTTTCTTTTATAAACATGTTCTAAAGGTACATAATTAGTAAATAAACCTTTAGTAGAAGCAGCTACTCCTAACCATGTTGGATTATATAATACTATATAATCTTTTCCCTTAAATCCATCTATTATATTTAATGCTTCATTAGCTACACTACTAAAATGTTTCTTTTCTTGACGTATCTTTTTACCATTAGTAATTTTATACTTTATTGTACTAAAGAAGTGATATATTTTGCTAAGCATTTTATATAAAAAACTATCTTTTTTAATTATTCTTTTTGCTAAATTCTTTAACTTACGCATAATACACACCTCCTACAACTCAATAAATTCTTTTAAATTTTTACTTTGAACATGATCATACTTAGCTTTCCAAATACGATATTGATCAACAATATCTTCTTTATCTTTAACCATGTCTTCAATAATTTTAGCATTCAAAATAGGATTGTCTTCTGTTGTTGTAACAACCATTTTAATTAATCTTTTATCATCCATAAAATCTACAGTATTACCAACTAAACAAGGTATTCCATTTTCCATCGCTATAAAGAAAACTGGATGAACATAATCAGTAAAAGAACTAGTAATAACAATATCATCATTCTTAACGGCATTTAATATACCATCTACTGTTACTTCTACTTTTACTCCTTCACTCTCAATCTTCATTGTATCTAGAAAATCAGTCATTCTTTCATCTAAACAGTTATAATCTAATACACAATCATCTACCATTTTAGCAATACATAATTGATTAAATATATTCTTATCCCATGTATAACTTAAAGGATAAACACCTAATCTTATTTTTTTATTCTTACGATTCTTACATTTCTTTTCTAATATAAAATTCTCCATTAAATAGAAACATTTATAACCCAAAGAATTATATAATTCATATTGACCTTTTCTTAAGAAACCAATTACATCTACTAATCCTTCTTTATTTAATTCTAATAACTTAAAGAAATTATTTCTTTCATATTCATAATAAAGAAGACTATCTTGAGTATTACAAATTACTTTAACTTCTTTTTGATATTTATCTTTAATATATTTAATTAACTTATTCCATCCTTGTTCAAATCCACAAAATATAAATTGTTCTACTCTGCTCTCAATTAACTGATTGATTAAACCTTTAGTTTTATTTATTTCACCATCAGTTAAACCAATTTCATAAGCATTAGGAAACATATTAGTTAATATAATATTATCTTCTGGTTTTCTATTACTATAAAATAAAGCATACTTCTTCATAGAATCACCCTCCTATTTTTTCTTTAGCATCTTTCTAACAAAACCTTTAAATCCAACTAAATATTTTAAATACCATAAATTATTATAAGTCATAAAAGCTTCTTTCCATGATTCTTGTCTTAAAATATTTCTACATTTAATAACATTAAATTTTTGAAAGAATGTTAATTTAGCTGCTTTTTCAACTATTTCACCACTACCAAAAGTATCATTAAATACCATACTATAATAAGCTTCAACTAGTATTTTAGATGGTTTCTCTTTAACTTTCTTCAACAAAACATAAGCTACTTCTTTGCCTTCTTCAGCTTCATAAGGATGATAAATTAAATATTCATTAATAACTTCCATACCTTTAAACATACCTGCTTGTAATGGTTTAATATATTCGCTTACAACATAAGCTTCTTTATCTTTAATCTTTCTAATAGATTCACCATTTTTATAACCAACAACGCTGCCTGTCCCAGGATTATAAATCCATTCAAGTAAAGTAATTATATCTACTACAACAGTATCTCTTACTTCTTTATTATCTATAAAAGCATTCTTAAAAGTATTTTTAGGCTGTTTATTATAAAAATCATATAGTGTAATGTAAAAACCACCAACACTCTTTTTATCAAAGATATAAGCTATATTATCTTGAATAGTACCTCTCCAACCAATATCGACAATAAACATTGGTTTATCATCATTAACCAGTTTATATTTCTTTTCAAAGAATTCTAAGAATTCATTTCTTTTTTGTTTTAATTCTTCATTAACTAATTTAGTAAAATTCTTATCTTTACATAAATTAATCATTCTTTGATCTTGCCATGGTTCATCTATTTCCTCATCAAGTGTCAATTCATACTTTGTAAAATATTCTTCATATTTATCTGTTTTAATATTTAATGATTTAAATAAAGCTATAATACTTTGTTTTTTATATTGACTCCATAATCTCATTAATTCATCAATAGAGAATTCATTTAATGAAGCAGCAAAAGTAGACATCCTACTTACTTCCATCGTACTAGATTCAGGAACTTTTACAGGGAAAGGATTATGTTTTGCAATATAATCATGAACTTTAATAAAAGTTTCCCCTTCTCTTGTTTGATAATAAATCTTATCTATTCCCTTTTTAATCGCATATTCAATTACATTGTAAACAAAGAAATATAATAAAGGAGCTAACTCTACACCTTCATTAAATATCTTATTTTTTTTACTATTATTATCTTTTTTAACACTCTTTAGATCATAAGTAAGTTTTCTATTTCTAACTGGTGAAAAATCGACATATTCTTTTTTCATTTGAATTGTTTCTATACCCAATTCTCTTGCTTTAGCTATATCAGTATATTCATTATCGCCAACATGAATATGTTTACTAGTATCTATTCCAACTTCTTCTTCAAACTTTCTATATAAATTACCTGTCTTTTTATTTAATAAATAATCAGCTGAACTATATATTTTTTTGAATTTTACTGGCAACTTTAAATAATTAATTAATTCATTTAAACTATCACCACTCATATAAAAATCAGATACACAATACATATCACAATCTTTATATTTTTCAAATATAGGAAGTATATCAGGATTAACATATATTACATTTTTTTCATTTTCTAATTCTACTTCTAATAATTCTTTACTAATATCTTCATGTTTTTTAGTTAATATTTCTTTTTGTAATTCTTGAAATACTTCTTCTATTCTACATTCAGCATCATAACCAGCTTTTTCAGCTTTTTTACATAATTCTGCTTCAATATCATCACGTTCTAAAAGAATACTATAAATATCCTTATAATCATCTTTTAGTAAATCACCATACTTAAGCACTATGTAATAAGCAGTTTTTAATTTAATCTCTTCAGGATGACACTTTCTTTTAATAATTGTATCCCAAATATCAAAGCTAATAACTTTATTGCTCATAAAAATCAACTCCGTTGCTAAAATCTACTTGATTTAATATAACCTGGTATAACTAATAATATAACTAAGAACTTATTATAACCAGTTACTCCTTTAATACAATCTTTCATCTTTTTATGTGTTAAATAACTAAACAAAATATAATGTTTAATAAAATACATTCTTTTATGTTTACTTGTATTTTCTTTATTACTATAACTTAAACATTCTTTAAAAAATTGATAATAACCATATGGATATTGTTTAAACATTTTAGTTATATTTTTAGAATAACCATCTTCCATATATTCACTAACTACTATTTCTTCATCTTTAAATAACATTCCTTCATATTTTTGATCTAACATATAATAAAGTCTTGCTTCCGTAACAAACTTTTCATCATATTCTAAAGGATATTCATTTTCTTTTCTAATACTTGTTTTAAAAGTTAGTGTCATATCAAAATCATATTCATATTTATTATGAACATCAAATAACTTTAATACTTTATTATTTATACCAGGAGCTGTTACATCCTTACCAATTAACTTTCTTCTATAAGCTATACCATAGACGTTATCATTATCTAACTTTTCATAGTCATCACTAACCATTTTTAAAACATCATCTACTAGATAATCATCACTATCTACTTCAATAACAATATCTCCAGTAACATATTTCATACCATTATTAATAGCTCTCATCTTACCTTGATTCTCTTGATAATGATATTCTATTTTAAATATTTCTTTCTTTACCCATTTATCAACAATTTTCTTTGTATCATCCAAACTACCATCATCCATAATAATCCATTCAAGATCTTTAAATGTTTTATAGTTTTGGACAATACTCTTATATAAATTAGGTAATAAATCGCATCTATTATAAGTTGCTGTAAGTATTGTTATTCTCATAGCTATTCACCTTCTATTAAATCTATTATTTCTTTTAATACATTCTTATTATCAAATTTTTTCTTTTTATTTGCTTTTGGTTTCTCTTTCAAAATAGTCTTTATACCTTTATAAATACCCTCTTCCGTATTATCTACTATCAAACTATTTTCATAACCTTCTACAGCTTCTCTTGCAGCTGTATCTGTTATCAATATATATTTATTTAATATTTCAGCTTCTACAATAACCATTCCAAATCCTTCATATAAAGAAGTTAACATAAAATAATCGCCTTTTTTAACATAAGGATATGGATTTTGTCTTTGACCTAACAAGACAAATGTATCTTCTAAACCTTTTTCACGAACTTTATCTTTTAACTTTCCAAATAAAGGTCCATCTCCAATAATATACATTCTATGTAATAGCTTATCTTTTATTAATCTTTCATGTACATCAATTAATCTTTCTACACCTTTTTGTGGAACTGCTCTAGATACTTGAACAAAAGATACTAAATCATCTTTCATATCTTTTACTTCTTCTTTATCTGCTTTTTCTAATACTAGATTCATATCTAAATAATTGTAGATAACTTGCATCTTATTATCAGCTTCTGGATATTGTAATTTAAACTTCTCTAAATTATCCTTTGAAACAAATACCAAAGTTTCATAATTTTTATAACATCTTCCACTAAGTTTCTTTTTACTTTCTGCTTTTTTATCATTACCAAAAACATCTCTTATATCATTGTGTACCCAAGCAATCTTACGTGTCTTGCTAGGTACAGACATAATCCAGGCAATTGGTCCTTCTAAGAAGCATATTTCTACATCATATTTATCTTTAAAATAACGTGTATATATTTTCTTTCTTGAATAATTATTAACTAATTTTAAAGATAATAATCTTTTCTCTAGTGTTGATAAATCATCATATGTTTTATTAAACATACTAACTAGTTTAATCTTTTTATTTAATTCTTTTTCAAATTCACCACTATTATATAAAGTAAATATCGTAATATCATATTTATCACAAAGATTATTAACTATATCTACTAAAACTCTTTCTGCTCCCCCAAGTTTTAAACAAGTAATACCAAATACAACTTTCTTTTTCATCTAATCACCCTGTTTTCTTAACATACTTAACATACATATCATTACTAATACACAAGTACTACTATATAATACATAACCTGCTACAGTAGATAAACCAAGTGCAAGTAAAATGCCAAAAATAATCATATAATATGTACTACCTTTATATTTCTTATTATCATATTTAATTCCTTTAATTAACCAATATAATAAAGGACATACATAAAGAATAAAACCTAATAAACCAAAGTTAAGTATTATAAACGGTAATTCCATCTCTAAAATCATTTCGCCATATAAATTAACATGGCCATTACCAAACAAGATATATAGTATGTTATGTTGTTCTTTAACTAGATAAACATTATATATTAATTGTTGTACACGATAATTAGTATTATTTAATTTTAATTTATTACCTACTCTATATAAATCTTGATAAGCGAGTATCTGTGCTTTACTTAATTCATTTTCTTCTAATAAATTATTATTAATTCTATAAATAAATCTAGTAGTAGATCCAGTTACATGAGCTAACTCACCTGTATTAATATCTACGGTATCGTCAACCATCTCACGCATTTCTCTACGTCTTTGTAATGTATTAGATCCTACTTTAAATAATAAAGCACCCACAACAATTAATACTATTAAAATTATACCGATTCTTTTTTTATCAAATTTAATTTTATCTTTCATTGCCATAAATACTTCTATTAAAATATACATAATAAATACTAAGATAAAACCAAACATACCTGTTCTAGTACCAACTAAGAATATTAAATATAAACCCAATAAAACAAATATTATTATATTTAAAATCTTTTTATCTTTAAATAAATCACTTACAAACAAACTAAATAATAACAATAATACTGAACATAAAGTATTACCTGATACAAACCAACTTCTATATCCAGTACCTTCCATATATGTTGGAAGACTTGTCTTTGTAATAATACTTACATAGATTAATAATAGATAACTACATAACATCCAGAATAATGATTGTTTTAAATAAGGAAGTCTCTTTCTTTTATAAAAATACATAATTATAAACATTATATAAATCATATAAGTATAGTTAAATACATATAATCCTTCCTGGAAAATACTTCCATAAGAAACACCTGTTAATAAATGTCTAAATATTAACAAATGAACTATTCCATATATTACATAACATATTCCACTAACTATTAAAGGTATTCTAGTCTTCTTATCTTTAAAGAAGATATATAAAAGCAATATAACTGGTATTATAGGTCTTATTATCATCAAAGGTGATAAAGTACTCTTTGGGAACCAAACTCTATACATACAGCTTAAAGCATCTAAAAAAGGACTTATAACAATATATAAGTAAATTAGATATTCTATTTTAAATCCTTTCTTTTTCATTATTTCACCTACTTAACATGTTTAATAAAAGTCTTTGGCATTATTTTATATACTACTCTTTTTACTTTTCTACCTAAAGTATCATTTAATAAGAACATATATAAATCTCTTTTCTTTAATTCAAGATACATCTTCTCAAATAATTCTCCCTCTTGAGAAGCACATTTTGTAATTAAAGCATTTGCCATATAACTTTTAAATAATCTCTTACTTTCTAAAGATACTTCTTTATCTTTATCAATTCTTTTTATATTTAGATCAAATAACTTTATTACATCATTGTTTTTCTTTTCTTCTTTTTTAACATCTTTATCAGTAGTTATACTATTTTCTCTAAAATAATAGTTATAACCTACATAATCAATCGAAGAAACTACCTTAGCTTTAATATAAACATATGGTGTTAAACCAAAATCTTCATGATATACACCAAATTCATATTCAAACTTTTCTTTTTTCCAAAAATCAAATTTATAACAACATGAAGGAGCAGTAACAAAATAATCATCTGTTGCAAGTAGTTTAAAAGCTTCATAACCTGTCACTCCACTAAATGTTGAACATGGATTAATTCTTGTCTCATCATCTATTTTTGCTATTTGAAATCTAATTAAATCAGCATTTGTTTTTTCTATCTCTTCATTAAGTCTTTCTAATAATAAAGGATTAATATCATCATCGCTATCAATAAACAATAAATAATCTCCTTTAGCTTTCTTAACTCCGTAATTACGAGCATCAGAAAGACCTCCATTCTCCTTAATGAAGCCTTTAATTCTTTTATCTTTTTTTACATATTCATCTATAATATCTTGTGAATTATCTTTTGTACCATCATTAACAACTATTACTTCATAGTTTTCATAACTTTGTTTCAAAATACTATCCAAACAAGCACTTAAATACTTTTCTACATTATAAACTGGCACTATAATACTAAACTTAACCATATTATCACCTACATCAATTTTACCATAGAATGCCCTTATTCTAAAGTAAAACAACACAAAAAAAATATATGTTATAATTAAATAGGATGTGATAATATGCCTAAGATATCAGTAATCGTACCTATCTATTTAGATGCTGAATTTAAAAAAGATTATTTAGTTACATGCTTAGATTCATTAACTAACCAATCTTTAGATGATATAGAAATAATTTGTATAAATGATTGTTCACCAATCAGTATTGATGATATTTTATCTAAGTATCCAAATATTAAAGAAATTAATAATGTTCAAAACTTAGGTCAAGGTCTTTCTCGTAATAAAGGACTTGATATTGCAACCGGCGAATATATAACATTTGTTGATAGTGATGACTATCTTAATTTAGATATGTTTAGAAACCTTTATGAAGCCGCTGAAAATAATGGCTTCCCTGATTTAATTGAAACAGGTATCACTTTCGTTAAAGATGATTCATTTGCAAACAAAGATCATCATGATTATTATCAAAGACCAAGATTATTAAGTCCTCACGATCAAAAACAAAATATATTATATATTTCCCCATCAGCTTGTAACAAACTATGGAAAAAATCCCTTGTTGATAAAACTAGATTTATTAACACTAAGATGTGGGAAGATTATGCTTTTACTTTTTCACTATATATGCAAGCTAATAGTGTTTTAAATAGTACTAATGGTGATTATTACTATCGTAAAAGTGCAACTGACAGCGTTTCTGCTAAGAGTTATTCATTTAATAACAATTTCACAGAGATCTTTGTCGTTGTAGAAGAAATTCTAAGACACGCTAATCCCAATTATCAAGATGAAGTAAATATCTTAAAATTTGGTTTAATCCTTGGTCGTATACATGAAATATCTAAATGGCCTGATGCTAGTCCTGAAATAAAAGAATCCATTAAACAAAGAATGTATGCTGAAACATATCAAAGGTATGGACCATTAACTAGTGATATTGATATTGGTTTATTATCAATGTTAGTTCCTGTAACAATCATTGATGAATATAAAAACTTATACCCAACAATAAAAAGATAAGAATTACTTCTTATCTTTTTTCTTATGTTCAAATAATATATCTGTTTTTATTACTAGGAACAATAACAATATCATTAATATTGCATATATTCCCATTGCTATTTGTTTATCTCCTAAAGCAAAGAAGACAGATACACTAGCGAATAAAATATTAATACCATAAATAATTAATACAGTAGCTGGTACACTAAATTTCATTTTTAATAATTGATGATGGAAATGCTCTTTATCAGGTGCCATTATTCCTTCACCCTTTAGTAACCTTCTAAGTATAGCTAAAGCTGTATCAAAAATTGGAATAGCTAATATTACTATAGGAATAATTAAAGTAGTTAATGTTGCTCCTTTATAACCTAATAAAGCAATAATACTTATAATAAATCCCAAGAAATAAGCACCTGTGTCACCTAAGAATATTTTAGCAGGATGGAAATTATGTAATAAGAAACCTAATGTAGCTCCAAGCATTATTAATGATAAAATAACATCTAATCCTTGCATTCTATTTAATACAAAAGCTATAACAGCAATTGTTGCAAAATAGATTGAACTAACACCAGAAGCTAAACCATCTAAACCATCTATTAAATTAATAGCATTTGTAATACCTACTATAAATAATATTGTAATTATATAATTTAAAGGTATTGGGAATCTTAAATATAATCCCAAGAATGTAATATCATTTAATACAATATTTCCATAGAATACAACAATACAAGAAGCTATTATCTGTAATAAGAATTTAGCTTTTGACCAAACAGGTTTAATATCATCAAAAACTCCAGTTAATACTATAATAAAGCCACCTATCAGAATAGATAACATCTGTACTGAAGGTCTTGAAAATAACATATAACCTAATAAGAATGACCCAAATACGCCAAGTCCTCCCATACGAGGAATAGGTACTGTATGTACTTTTCTAGCATTAGGAATATCTAATGCTCCAACATGTATAGCTGCTTTTTTAGCAAATGGAACTAGTATTGCACTAGCTAAAAAAGTAACTAAAACAATTAAGAATATATTATAACCATTAACAGTTAAATTCATCATAAAACCACCTACAAACATTATACCATAAAGAAAAAAGAAAAGTTATTATTTAACTTTTCTTGTCTTCTTTTCTTTTTTCTTTTTTTCCTTTTTAACTTTCTTAGTTTTTTTCTTGTAATCTTCGACTACAGGTAATGCTTCAGTTTCTTCTCTAACATATTTATCGAAAGCACTATCATCACCGAAATCAGCATCATCTAAGAACTCTTTTTGAGCTTTCTTAATATCTATCTTTTGTTGTTTCTTTTTTTGTTTAGTTAACTTTCTTAGTTCTTTCTTTGTTAGTACATTAGATTGTCTTTTAATAACATTAGTTTCTAAAGTAACATCATCAACTATTGTATTAGCAACAGTTTCTTCTTTTGGATCTTCTGGAGCTTCTTCATCAATATCTTCTACTTCGATTTCTTCTGTTTCGAAACTTTCATCATTAGCTTTAGCGATATTACTGATAATCTTTGCTTCAGCTGGTGTTAACTCTTTAACTTCCTTAGTATCATCAATTTCGTCATCATCTTTGAAATCGTCATCTTCGAAGTCCTTAACACCATCACCATCTAAATCAAATTCTTGTGTTTCAATTGGATCATAAACACCAGTTTTTCCATTAGATAATCCACCTTTATCACTAACTTCAACAGCTTCTTCCCAATTACCTTTTCTAGTAGCTTCTACCATTCTAAATAGAACACTATTCTTTCTTCTTAATCTCTTATTAATAGCAGTTATTGAGAATACTAAGAATAAACATACAAGTGCAATTGCTGCAAAGATGAAAGCTATTATTTTAAATGAATCATCTTTTTTAGTTACTACTTCAGCACCAAATCCTTCATAGTATTTTTGTAATGTACCTTCTTCTGTATCATAAATATACCAATTCTTTTCACCAGTACTTACATTCATACCATAAACTAATAATAAAGTATCAGAATCATTCTTGTAATAAGCTTCTACTTTTATTGAATCAATTTCAATAAATTTTGATTTTTCAAAGCCTTTAATCTTATCAGTTGCTTCATAAGGTATTAATGAAATAGCAACACCATTAATAACTTTATACTCACTATATTTACCATCTTCATATAAATATAATTTAATATTACCTTGTTCATCTTTTAGACCAACTAAAGTAACTTTTGTAACCTCATTCTTAAATACAGGAACTTCTTTTTCTTCAATAGTTATTACATCAGAAGTAAAACCATTTAATAATTCTCCAAGTTCTTCTAATTTTCTAACTACTTTATACTCTTTATCATTTAATTTAACAATAATTGGTTCTTTTTCTGCTCTTGTAACTGTCAGTGTATATGTTTGTTTATTACCCTTAGGAGCAGTTACAATTAATTCTATTTTGTTAACTCCTTCTACAAGTTCTCTTACACCAGCACCACTTACAGTAGCAGCATCTTCAGTAGTAGCAAAATGAATTGAAATGGTTTCAATTTCATTTTCTACATCAAAACTATATTCATAAGTATTTTTGTTAAATGCAGGATTTAATTCATATCCATCAACATATAAAACTCTTAACGTTGCATCAGTACTTGCATTAACATTTGGTCTTGGATCATCTACTTTTTTAGGTGTTCCATTTTGATTAGTTGTTACGTTTGTTTGTTTAGCAACTACATCAACAGTTGCACTTCCCTTATTAACAGCTGAATCACTAGCATCATAAGCTAATACAGAGGCATTTCCTATTCCAAACGTTGCAGTTCCACTAGCAGTAGTTTTGAAAGTAAATGATTTACTACGACCACCAGTTATACTACCAGCATTTTCACAAACACCACCAGTTGGTGTTACAGGACCACTTGATGTTAAACAATAAGTCCAAGCATCAGCATCATCACCACTAACAGTAGCTGTTACGGTAATTGTATCTCCCACTGTAACGCTGTTTTTGTTTACCGATAAAGAGATTGTCGCTGCATTAACAACCATACCTCCTATCATAAAGATAAACATACTAAATAATAAATATCTTATTTTCTTCATAAAGACACTCCTTCTATAAGGTTAATTTTTGTAATATATGACTTTGAATTAAAACAAAGTCTTTTAAATCAATTACACCATCATAATTAACATCAGCTGCCATAAATTTCTCATCAGTTAATGTCATCTTCTTTAATATATGGCTTTGAGATAATACAAAGTCTTTCAAATCAATTATACTATCACCATTAATATCTCCTCTAACAGCAATAATATAAGTTGAAGTTTCATTGCCAGCTTTAACAGTTATCTTATCCCCAGTAGTTAATATACCAGATGTCTTAGTTTTACCTTCTTTATCAACTATTGTTGCATATCCACCATTAGTAATAGCTTCATTAGTTAAAGCTTGAACAGTTGTATTAACACTAACACCATATAGTATTATACCATTTATTTTAACATTCATTTTACTAACTACATCACTAACTGTAATATCTTGATTATGAACTACTTGTGTAACTTTAACTGTATATGTACTAGTTGATCCATCTTCAGCTTGAGAAACAATAATTACATTAGCTACGCCATTAACAAAACTAACAGTACCAGTACCACTTACAATTGTTGTAGTAGTCTCTTCTGGAATAGCTTCCACTAAGAAACTATTCTCATTTGTATCTAAGTATACATCAGGTTGTTCTAAAACACTACCATCAAAGTCACTTATTTCTATTCCACTAATCTTAATCATTTTTAATTTACTATTTGTATTTTTATTAATTGGTTGAACAACACCTGGAGTCATATCTTTATAAACAGGAATAGTAAATATTAATTCCTTATTTAAAGAATTACTATTCTTATAAGCATTATAAGTTAATAAACCTTCACTAGCAGGTGCCATTATATTAGTCATATATTGGTGACCATATCTTGTATTTGTTAAATAACTAGATACATTAAATTTTTGATAATAAATAGTATCTTGTCCTTTATTAATATAACTAGTTTTCAAAAACTCAGCTCCACCTTTAATTGCCTTTTCAGGTGAATCCCAAGGCCTTTGGAAAGTTCTATAATTTTCATTTTCTAAATTAAAGTAACTAGCTGCATATGATAAAGCATTAACAAATACTGGATTACCATAAGCATTTATATTATAGAAGTTATAATATCCATCTAAACTATGTCCTTGATATGTATTACCAGTATTAGTTGTATATAAACCACTAGATGGACTATAACCAACTTTGTTGTTACCTTCTTGATAACTTCTAACCATTAATTGTACTACATTTAACTCTTGTTCTTGGGCAGCTACCTTAAATAGTTCAATATATTGTTGTAAATTACCAGGTCCAACTAATGAATTTAAAGCTGCATCATTTTCTTCATTCTTATTATCATTTATATCAAAGAATTGGAATATTCTATTTTCAAACAAACTATTTCTTGGATCCATAAAAGATTCAACAACACTAGCTTGTACATAATAATAATCAGTTTCTAAAGGAGTTGTATATAACCAATAATTAGGATTACTTGTTTGTAAACCACATTTATTTTTTTCGTTTTCTGCTGCTTCTTCCAAAGTTATATCAAGAACGTCAGCTTTAAATTGCCATTGTGGATATTTACTATGTAAGAAATATAAATAAGGGCAATAACTTTCAGGGAAACCTCCACTCTTTAAAGTTTCACAATAATTTTGGTAAGTTTCGATTCCTGGTTTATCAGTAACTAACACTTCAGCATAAAAATTTCTTATATAAGAACTACAAGCATAACCAATCTTGCCATCTTCATAAGATATTTGATATAAACTACATTTACCACCTACATTACCAGCGTTAGCTAATACTTGTACTCTTGTACCATAAGCTAATTCTGTAGCTTTAAACTCATTCTTACTACTATTTGTAGAATATACTACTAAAGAATCAGCATCTATAATACCTTCGAAAGGAAAATTTTCAGCAAAAACATTCTTCATGCCAAAAACAAATGAAATAATAATCAAAAATGTAAATATAACACTATTATACATTTTTCTCATATAACCACTCCTTTCTACCCTTTATAACAAATATCCTCACCTAAATTATACCATAGTAAGATGTCTAGAACAACGAATGTATGTCTATAAAAGTGTAAATAGACACCGTCTTTTCTCCTCTTCTTCTTGATATACCTTTTTTATGTTATAATCTAATATAGAAAATATTGTTTTGAAGGGAGAAATTATATGAAAGTACTACATAAGAAATTAAAAAAAGTAAATTTCTTTCAAAAATTTGTGTATTATTTGACAGTTATAGCTTTTGCAGCGTCATTAGCTTACTTAATATATGGAATTGTAAAATTAAAAGGAATCGAGACAGCATTAAGAATAATAGTCATTACTGTATTCTGTATTTGGCTAGTAATCTATACTCTATTTGGTTTAATATCAATGCTCACAAAGCATACTAAAACTTTTATAGTATTAACTTTACTAACTATTATCTGGTGTCCAGTTTTCATTTATGGTTCATATAACTTAAATAAGATTATCGCTAAGTTAAATCAAATGAATCATGAAACTGTAACTTATACAGTTGATTTAATTGCTATGAAAGGCAACTCTGTTGATGCTAGTTCAATACTAGGTATTGTAAGAGGATCAAGTGGTAACACTGAAGGTGGAACACTTGCTCAAGAATTAATTGATAAGAAATATAAAAAATATGACATCTTAGAATTTGATGATTATGAACCAATGATTAATGCATTATATAAAGGTGAAATTGATGCAGCCTTTGTTCCAGGTAACTACAAATCAATCTTTGGTAAAGAAGATATGTTCCCTAACATAGCTGAAGAAACTAAAGTAGTTGATGAATACAGCAAAGACATGAAGAACGAAGATAATGAATTATTATTGCATAGCTCATCAAAAGATTTAACTGAACCATTTACTATGTTAGTAATGGGCGTTGATTCCGATCGTGATGGCTTAACAGCAAATCAAGCCTTTAATGGTGATACATTAATAATGATTACATTCAATCCAAGTACATTAACAGCAACAATGTTCAGCATACCTCGTGATATGTATGTACCAATTGCATGTAATGGAAATCGTTATAATAAGATAAATTCATCTGCTGCTTATGGTTCAAGTTGTGTAATTAGAACAGTTGAACAATTAACAGGTATTAAAATAGATTATTATTTAAAAATGAATTTCAAAGGTGTTGTTGATTTAGTAGAAGCAGTTGGTGGCGTTGATGTTAATGTTGAAACACCTGACTTCGCCTACCCTGGACATACTACTAGAGAAGTTTGTGAACAAGACTCAAAAAGACGTTTAGGTGCAAACCTAGTATGTATGAATACTGGTCCACAAACATTAAATGGTGAACAAGCACTTGCTTATGCAAGATGTCGTCACTTATACGCTATATCAGATATAGCTCGTAACCAACACCAACAAGATATTATTGAAGCAATAGCTCGTAAGATTAAAGCTTTAAGATCTAAAGAAGATTTTGAAAAAGTATTTAATGCAATTGCTAATAATCTAGAAACAAATATGACAACAGAACAAATCTTCTCACTATATAATGTAGGAAAAGATATGATGTTAGCTTCTGGTGATAACAATCAATTCGCTATTGTAAAAACTCACCTAGCTTACTATAACTTAAATATTTTCGTAGATGTTGATTTCTACACTAGTGCTTTAGGATATTATCCTGGATCACTAAATGCAATTACTAAAGCAATGCGTGTTAACTTAGGTAAAGAATCAGAAACACCAATTAAATCATTCAGTATTTCATACAACGATAAATACGAACCTGTAGTAATTGGTAAAGGAATTACAACTGGTGAAAGATTAACATTAATGCCTAACCTAACAGGTTACAATGAATCACGTGCTCGTGAATGGTGTTCAAATAATAGAGTAAGTTGTGAATTCATCACAGCTACTGATCCAAATCCAGAAGGACAAATCTTAACACAAAGTGTTCATGATGGAATCCTAATGAAAAATGTCTCAAGAGTAACATTTACTATCAGTGATGGTAAAGGCGCCGTCAATAAAGACAAGGACGATGACGACGATAAAGATAAAGACAAGGATAAAGACAAAGACGATAACGGCGATGAAGGCGGCAACGGCAACGGAAACGGAAACGGCAATGGCAATGACAACGGAAACAACAATGGCGACGATAACGGCGGTAATAATGGTAACGAAAATGGAGGAAATTCTGGTGGAAACGACGAACCACCTACTCCTAAACCTGATGAACCGGATCCTAACGAGGACGACGAAGTCATCCAAGGAGACTAATGTAAAGTACCTTTTAAGGTACTTTTCTTATGCTATTATTTCTATTATAATTATCTAGAAACGAGGCCAATATGAAACATAGTGAAACATTTTATACAACTAAAAACATAAATGATTTAAAGCTCGCTATCTTTAGTGATCTTCATTTTTATGATGGCTTCAAATTAAAAACATTAGATAAAATAGCTAAACAAATAACTGAAACCAAACCAGATTACATTTGTATCGCTGGTGACATTGTAGACGAGTCTAGAAAGATGAATTTAAGCCCTCTTACAGCATTTTTAAATAACATCTCCTCTATTGCTCCTATCATATGTGTTTTGGGGAATCACGACGAAAAAAACGGTTCTTTGTGGAATTGGAAATATAAAAGAAATGATGAACTAATAGAAGAATTCAAAAAGATACCAAATCTTCACTTATTAGAAGATAGTATTTATAAAGATAATAATGTTGTCTTCTATGGTTTCAATCCATCATATGAACATTATGAAAAATATGATGAAACCTATGAATCATTTATTAAAGAAATAGATAAACTAAATGTATCATTAACAACAGATACATATAATATTCTTTTAATTCATTCACCACAAAACATCTATAAATATCTAAAAGATCATCCAAATCATGAATTAAATAAAGTAGATTTTATTCTAAGTGGTCACATGCATAATGGTTGCTTACCATTCTGGATGTCTCATTTCTTTAATAAATTATTTAAATCTAATAGGGGTATCATCGCACCACAAAAAACACTATTCCCTGATTATGCTCATGGTATAGTAAAAAGAAACAAAGACGGTTATATTTACGAAGGCGTAACTAAATTAGCTAATTCCACTCGTAAATTCCACTACTTTGATTTTCTCTTTAGTAAAAATATTGAAACAATAAATATAAAAAAATCAAACTAATCTAGTTTGATTTTTTATTATTTGTTTTGATAATCTACAACACTCCAGCGACCACTGTCACCTTCAGGTACTACTATTACTGTACCATGATTGTCATATCCCATATCATTAACATATGTCCATTTTAATACAACTTTATAACCATTTACATTAGTACCATCTACATCATAAGTTGTTTCTTCAATAGATACAGTTTCTACAGAAGCAACTTCAGGTAGTTTTTGTTCTCTAGTACCATAAGTATCATCTAGCATCGTTTTATATAATGTATCCATAACACTCTTTGTAAAGTCATCTAAATCATTTTTATGATAGTATTCAATACCACCAACATCATATTTATTAACTTTAGTACTCATAGTATATAAGTCATTAACAAACATTCTAGCAACATATTCTGCATATTGTTTTGTATCAATTTCATCTGCATTAATAATCTTTTTTAATTTAGCAAATTCTTCTTTAAAATATTTAGTATCTCTATCACTAATCTTGTAACCAAAGTCTTTAACTTCATCTAGTACCTTTATTTCAACAGGTTTGTTTTGATTACCGGCAAACCATTTTTTCATTCCTTTAAAAGGACCTTTACCAAATATACCAAAACCTGCTAAAACTATCAAAGCAATTATCAATGCAATAAATATCTTTAAACCTATTTTTTTCTTCTTTTTCTTTTCAGTATTAATCTTTCTTGCCATTTTCATTCTCCTCTTCATCTTCTACTTCTGCCATCAAACTAGGACCTTCTTTCCTAATTAAATCATGAATAATAATATCGTTAGATACACTCAAAATTTCTTCTGAATAATCTTTTAAATTTTGAATATAATTTTCATCAATAACGGCATTCTCTTTTAATGTTAAATAATTATTTGCACTACCACTATAATAAATAGTATTAGTTACAAAATTACTATTAGGAAATACTACTACATTATTTTCACCTATATCATAAATATCATGACCTAAAGCATAAGGACTATAGAATCCCATCATATTACCTAATGTAGGTAAAATATCATACATACCCATAACATTATTATTAACACCTTTTAATATTTTAGCTTTTTCAGGATTCTTAGTCCAAATAATTAATGGTGTTCTTCTATTAATTTCATGAGCAAAATAATCATAATTATAATATTCTGAGTCTTTCTCATCGTAAACTTCTCCAGTTTGCTTATTATAATTAAAGAAATATTGATATTCAGCTTTATCTAATCTAGCATCATGATCACCATAGAATACAAATACTGTATTATCATAATAATCACTATTTTCAACATATTTAACAAATTCACCTAAAGACAAATCAGCATAATGAACAGATACTAAGTAATTACCTAATTTAGTATCTTCTAAATACTTATCAGTCTTTGTTTCCTGTTCACCAGTCTTTGGATCAGTATAAGTATATGTATTAGTTAAATCTAACTTACCTAATTCATAATATATCTCTGGATTCCAATCAGTAGCTAAAAATGGTGAATGGTTAGATAATTGAATTAAAGTACCCATATATGGTTGCTTTTCATCTTCAATCTTTTCAAGAATAGGTCCCATTTGTTCAAAGAACATTTCATCTTTTAAACCTAAACCAACACGATCAGTCTTTTCATTAAAATCAAAAGTTTCTTTAAAATACATTTCTTGATAGCCTAATCTTGGATGCATTTGGTTTCTATTCCACATTGATGAACCATTTGCATGAGCACTAAATGTATAATAACCTTTATCAGTTAATAATTGTGGTATAGCTACATATTTCTTTTTAAAATGACTTACAAATACCGTACCACTACTTGCTGGCATCAACGATGTATTTAAAGTAAATTCAGTATCACTACTTGTTCCTACACTTATTTGTGGATAGAAATTACTAAAATACATACCTTCTCTTGTTAATTTATTAAGAGTTGGTGTAACTTCTACTCCATTTAATTCCATATTTACTAAGAAAGATTGAACACTTTCCATATGGACAAATATTACATTCATACCTTCTAATGAATTAGTATAAGCATTTGGTTTTTTATTCTTATCTTTTTCTATCTTCTCTTTATAAAACTCTTTAAAATTTCTTGCTGCTTCATCATAACCAAATAAAGAGTTAATCTTTGGTGTTAATGTCTGAACTAAGTCATTACCTTGATATAGTACAATACCAAATCTTTGTACAATATATTCTCTATTCCATTGCTTAACTAATCTACTAGCATCAGTTCCAGTAATATTAATTACTGTAAATAGTGCAACAAAAACACCTGCTAGAATTGTACCAGCAAACATTTTTTTACCTTTTTCTACACTACCCACATAATTGTAATAATTACCTACTTTTAATACACGATGAATATAATAATATAAAGCTAAGAATACAACATAAATAAAGTCTATAAATCTAAACTTCTCTATTAATGAATCTCCTACTTCACCAACTAATCCCAACTCAGCAATTAAACTGAATGAAGCAAATGAAGTATAGAATACATAATAAATTGAATTAACGACACACATCGTTGTTATAATAATTAACCATATAAAATAATAATTAAATCTCTTTTTAGGTTTAATTAAATATCCAAACGAACCAATTATAATTAGTAATGCAAGATCACATATAAATGGTTTAAAAGCAAATGTATTATGAACAGTATAGTTTCTAATTAGTACAGTATCTATCATTGCAAATAAAATAAATGATACAAATAATTTATTTGTAGAAAAATACCTAATTATACTTTTTTTAGTCTTTTTAAAAAAAGTACTAACCTTTTTCATTCTCATCACTTCTTACAAATAACATTATACCATAGAAAAAGACCTAGAGACAACTAACTTGCCATAGTAAAAAAATGTTAATTTACACTTGAAATTTATTACATTTAATAGTAATATATAAATACATGAGATGCAGGTGTAGTACAATGGTTAGTATACAACCTTGCCAAGGTCGAGATGGGAGTTCGATTCTCCTCACTTGCTCCATTTGTTAATTATGTTCGAATTGTTCGAACATTTTTTTATTGTTTAAATATTAAACAAAAAAAGACAAGCTTTCTGCTTGTCCAATAATATATACTTAAAATTAATTTTTTTATTCTTTCCAAATTATTGCTCATAGTTATCCCCCTACAGCCGTTTATATCACATAATTTAATAACATTACAATATTTGCTTAAAAATTTAATCTAATCAATTAAAAAATAGTAAGTTTAAAACTTACTATTTAAAGTAATATTAAACCACCATCATCTTTTTTGCCTTTATCAATGTTTCTACATTTTGATATTGCTTTTTGAGCAAGACCAGGATGGTCATTATCTCTATTATAGCCATAAACATAAAGAATATCGCCTTCTAGATTTACTTTCATTGTTCTTCCTTTTAAATAACCAAAACTATAACCCATTTTCTTAAGTACCATACGAGCAATATCTACAGTCATTGGTGTAGGATCATATTGAACAATTCCCATTCCTACAGGTTTCGAATGATTATATAACGCGGCTAATACCTCTGCTTTATCTTTATTAGATATATCTATAACATCAGGTTCAATTTCAACGCAACCATAATCATGTTCCTCTTCTTCAGAATCTTCCATTTGGAATAAGCTTTTTCTAAACAACGCTAAGAATTCTTCATTAAATTCTGGACTAGCTACAGCTTGAATAAAACTAGGTAGATAAGTCATCCACATATCTAAAGAATCACCTACTTTTAAGTATTCTTCAAATATTTCTCCAAAGCGCTTAGAATTTAAAAATCCACATTTTTTATTTCTAATATCATTTATTAAGAATCTTATAAATACAATTAATTCTTCGGGTGTAATTCTATTTGGCAATACAAAACCTAATAAGTGTAAAAAAGTATCAAATTCAAACTTATCTCTACCCTCATAATAAACATCTTCAGGAGGATTTGTAAAAATTTGTTTAGCATTATCTAAATAAATATCAGCCATTTTTATTCACTCCCTTTTACAAAAGATAAAACTTGACCACTTACTTGTTTAGAATCTTCTCGAATACCCATTTTAGTAAATATGTCATCTAATTTATCAATTTCATCGTAGATTTCTACTCTTGCTCTACTATCAGAATCTAACAATACGCATTCTACTTTACCTTGATTAGTTAATAGAATATACCAATCATCAGTAACAGCAATATATTGATAATCATTAAAATCTATAGGTCTTGTACAATGATTCTTTATGAAATCAATTGCTCTAATTCTCTTAACTATAGATGTTTTTACTTCACTACTTAAAGCCATTATATTCTTGTATCTACCTGGAGTTTTTCTCTTATCTCTATATTCAGCTTTAACTTCTCCATAATATAATTCCTTATCACCAGTAGTTGCTAAAATAGCTTGACCATATCTAGCATCAGTATAAATATAATCATCTACTCTTGGAAGTTTAACATCTTTTCCCTTAATTTGCTGATTTGGCAATGACATTTTGGATTCACTAATACCAACAGTAACCAATTTAATTTGTTCTTTTGTTGATTCTTCTTTTACTGAAATATCCAAAATATTTTGCGCTGCTTTTTTATATGTTTCTAACAATATATCCCAGTCGTAATGACCTCTTGTTTCAACGTTATCAAAACATAATAAATTACCGTTACGCCAAACCCAACTTTGGGCAATCAACTCACCTTGTTTTCTTACGATGAATATTCTTCCTTCTTTACTTTGAGCTGAATGATATAACGAACTTCTTGACATACCATCTATTAAGAAACAACATCTAGTTATATATCCAACCGCAAGACCAAGTGGATCATCCAAATCAAGCATTTCATATGTATACTCATCATTGTAGTTACCAACAACTTTAGGAATAGCTGAATATTCACGTTTTCTCATATCACTATATAAACGTCTTGCAGCTTGTAATACTACTTCTCTAGATCCTAGTTCTTTAAAAATTGGTAATAATCTATATTCATCTGGATCTAATAATATTTTATAATCTTCAAACCATTTTAATACTCTAGCAACAGTTACATTACCATTTAAATTTTCATATATTTCGTCCCACTTATTGTAGATTTCTGCAAATCTTTTTTCAAATTCCGGTATTTTATCTTCTAGTAATCTAACTATATTTGAGTTTTCTTCCATAGAACTACCAAACATAAAATCATTCAATTTCTTGTTAATAATTGGTTCTCCTGAATCATTAAGACGTATACTCTTTATCTCAATTCCATTGAAAATATATTCATATCTAGTCAACGGAACTTTTAAATCAACTAATTTCTTAGCGTTACTAAAACCTACAGCCAAGTATAATCTAATTGCCAAATTTCGAATAGAATCTCTATCCGGATAATCTTCTTTATAATCATCATATAATTTCTTACATAATTGTTTAAATAATCTGTAATTCAATTTTATAACTTGTTCTTCAGTTACATTATCAACAAAGTGCTCAATCTCACTTGGTCTATAAATATTAATATTATCTCCATTATTTAAACCAACTACATTCCTATTAAAGAATATCAAACCTTTTAGTGTTGTTAGTGATAATAACATCGTTGGATTAATACTACCTTTAACCAATCTATAGAATACACTATCTTTAATTAGATTAATGTTTTCTGGGTCTTCCTTTTCTAATCCAGCTAACAACTGATTCATAAACATTTCTTTAAACATTAAATAGTAATCATCTTGATTGTTAATAATATTATATTTTAATAATACTCTTAATAAAAATAATAGATTTATACAATTATAATTAACTAATACATTTTCTGGATATTCATCAATTACTTTTGTTGTTAAGTCATTATATATATCCAATAATTCATCAGTTTTACCATTTTCTGCAAGAATCGTATATTTTTCAACCATTTTACCTTCAAGATTCTTTTCAAAACAATAAAACATTCTTTTTGCCTTATTATCAGATAATAATTGTTCTACATTAATAAAATCAAAATTATCTATATCACAAGTTAATAAGAACTCTTCAACTACTGAATAGTCTTTAGCATCTATTACTTTTAATAAACTATACCAGTCCCCAGCATTAAGTGTTTTAAATTGTTCTTGGTATGCTGTTATTAATTCTGTTTTTGATTCGCCCCAAACAGATCTCAATAAATCTCTTACATAAGTTTTTTCACAAATAAGTTTTTCTATATTTTCTTTTAATAAAATTATATATTCATGTTGTAAACAAGTAGCACTCTTATCAAATAAACTTGGTATAAATTCCGTTGTAATAGCTTTTAATCTATCTTTAAAATTACTAATAACATAATCTGATAATTCCTTAGAAGCTTCTTTTCTATCCCATGAATGTCTTAGACTTCTCTCTGAGAATGTTTCAATAAAGTAAATAAAATCTTCATCTGATTGTTGACATAAATAGTCTTTATATAACAAGAAAATCTTACTTCTTAATGCTGCATTTTCAATTTTATCATTTACATAATCGATAAATCTTTCACTTGTTAATTCACATAATTTATCTTTAAAATTAGTAAATAATTTTGCTTTCATTTCATCAGCATCGAATTCAAATAAATCTAATAATTCATCAGCACTTAAAGCATTATATTTTTCTTTAAAATCATCTAATGATTTAACTCTTAATTCATCTGTAAATCTACTAATTGTTAAATAGAAATATGCAGTTGATAGTTCATTCATTTTAGCTTTATTAGACAACCATACATTATACATCTGTTCTGGGTCATCAATATTCATACCCAATTTAACCAATAAAACTTCTGCTGGTATGTCTTTAATTCTAGATTCAAAATGTTTGTTGAATAATAGTAAACCTGTACCATTAAGTAAAGATAAAACTTCTACAAATTGTTTTTCATCTAAGTTTTGAATATTATCATGGAACTCTGTAAAAAAGTATTCAATATTTTCATCATATAAGCCATAAACTATTGATGAAATAGCTTCTGCATCTAATTTATTCTTACTTGTTTTTAATACTTGTAAAAAATACTTTTGCATACTTGGAGATAATGCTCCAACGAATGTTGTTAACAAATTAGATTCACATTCTAATATCTTTTCTTTATACTTAATCATCATTCTTTTTTGATTTTCATCACCTAAAGCAAGTATAAAGTTTTGAACTACTAAAGGTGTAAATCTATTACCAAAGTTATTTAATAAATTTACTCTCTCATTTTCGCGTAAAGAATGAGCAACTTCAATTTGAATCATTGGATGTAATTTGTTTATATTATCAATTTCTTCAAAAGTAGATCGGGTTAATTCTGGAATTTTAGTTGCAATCATTCTAAATACTAAAATATCTTCCATACCTTTACTTTTACGCCAATTTGAAACAAGATTAAGTTTATTTTCAAAATAATTAAATAATTGATTAACTTCAACCATCGGTAATTTAACAAGATCCTTTTCGTGTTTTTCTAACAAGTCTCTTACGTCTTCTACTGGAAGCCTTCCTATTTTACATATAAATATGGCTAAATTAAACTTCTCCATAAAGAGCCCCCTTTTTAGCTGCTTTATATAATAGCAAATAATTGCTATTTTGCCTAATTTTCCTCTTATTTTCTTAAAAAAAGATGATTTAATCAAAAATCATCTTTTTAATATCAAATTAATCTAAAGTATTTGTCATTTCAACTTCTATTGGTTCACCAAATGATAAATACATCTCTTTATTACCTTCTACTTTAGTTAAAGAACACTTAACCGGTTCTACGTTAACATATAACACACATGTGCCGTCAAAAGAATAAGCAAAAGCACCACTTGCAATACCAACAACATCATATCCATCATGGTAGTCAATTTGCGTTTTATTATCACCTATTTTACCAATTGGGACAGAAATTATATGTTGACCAGGTTTATACTCTATAACCCCAGAAACACTTTTAGGTTCTTCATATTTCAATCCTATTGGAGTACCAAAATCTTGATATAAATAATCACCATTTTTATCCTTTCCAGTACTACAACATTCTACAGGATATTCATTTTCATAAACAAGATGTGCATAACCAAAAGCATAACCATAATCATTAGTTGAAATACCAACTGGTTTATAACCAGGATGATAATTATATTGTCTAATATCTCTAGCTGGATTTTTAATTGGAACTGCAACTATATGTTCACCAACACCTAAAGTAGTTTTTACTTGATCTTCATCCTCAGCCATTTTGACAATTTTCTCATTTCCATCATATTGAGCACAACCAGTCAAACTAACTCCACCTAAAGCAATAGTACCAGCTAATAACAAAGCTTTTAATCTAGTATATTTATCTTTCATTTATATTCCCCCCCTAGAAATCGAGCTTACAATACCATTTATAACTTAAATTGTCAAAAAAAACGACTTATAATAAGTCATTTTTTTATAATTTATCTTTATCAATTCCTCTTGCTTCAAAACTATTGTAAATGGTACTCATATCACGATATTTACCATTTCTAAGTTCACCAGAATAAGATTCAAATTCAATATTATCTGCATTATCAGCTAATTCTTTATCAATGTCATACGAAACATTAACCAATTCATATGATATTGAATCATTAAAATCTCTTGAATCCAATTCACCACTAATAATTAAATAACAAGCTACAGTAGTATTTTTAACATTCCCATCCTTTTCATCATTTCTAAATACATCTATTGCATCTCCAACAGAACCAGTATTTATTATAAATCTATTATATATTTTCTGTAGGTAAGGTGTATGAATATGACCATATATCAAAACATCAGCTTTTTCATTAGATACCGTATTCTCAGTTGGTAATAAAAGATTATATAAGTTTTCTAATTTATCAATATTACCAGCAAACTTATCTATTTTTTGAGGGTGAGCATGCACTAACCTAACCAATCTACCACTCATATAGAATTCATAACAAAAAGGTAAATTATTTAAGAATTTTGCCGAGTCACTATTTATTTTACTCTTATTCCATTTAATTCTTTTAATTTCTGTTTCAGACTTTTGTGACAAATCATGTTCACTAGTAAAATATTCATCACAATTTCCTTTAATAATTACATCACATGTATTTCTAACTAAATCTACACACTCCTGTTGATGGCTACCTTTCGCAATAATATCACCAAGACAATAGATCTTATTAATATTTTTCTTTTTTATATCTTCCAATACTGCTTTTAATGCTTCAAGATTACCATGTATATCCGAAATAATTGCAATTTTTTCCATTTTGTCACCAACCTACATTTATTATAACATTTATATTAAATTGTAAAGCAAATATTGATACGTGTTGTATTATTGTGTCCCCCTTCTATAAAATAATTGCTACCATCTTCAAATTCATCAAGATTAACTTCGTCTTTAAACTTTACTAAATAGAAAAGTCCACCTTTAGCTTTTGAAATAAACTCAATTTTATCTTTATATTCATTCTTTAATTTTTCAATACTATCCTTAAGAACTTTTTTATAAAGAACAATTCTTTTATTAACCACTTTCTCTAAATCATTATTCCTAAGATAATCTAATACAACGTACTGTAAAAAAACATTAGTACATAAATCAAATGATTTTTTATAAAGATATAACATTTCAATTTTTTCATAAACAATATATCCAACATTAATAGATGGACTTATTAACTTAGAAAATGTACCTAAATAAAAAATGTTCTTCCCCTTATTTAATTCATACAAACTTCTATATTTATTCTTAGTAAAATTTATTAAACTATAAGGATCATCTTCAATTACTAAAATATTATATTTATTAATAATTTTTAAAAAATCTCTTCTCTTTTTATTTGACCATACATATCCCGTTGGATTATTAAAAGTTGGAACTACATATATTAATTTAGGTAAATATTTTTTTATTTTTTCCTCTAGTTCTTCCATATCAAAACCATTTTCTTTTAATTCTATTCCAACTAGTTTTATATTTTTCTTTTTTAAAATATCTAAAGCTCCAAAATAAGTTGGTTGTTCAATCAATACAACATCTCCATCTTTTATTAATGTAGTTGATATTAAATTTAATGATTGTTGAGAACCTGAAGTTAATAGTATTCTATTGTAATCTATCTTATAATTCCATATTCTATTCAAAAAGTTACTGATTTCTTTTCTTAAATCTTTTAAACCCTTTGGTGATGTATATGTATTAAAATTGATTCCACTTTCTATAACATTCTTAATACTTTTATTTATTCCTATATTATCAATAATATTATAAATTCCAAGTGATCTATTCATATTCTTTCCTCTTTAATACATATAAAGAACTTTTCCCATCATCAAATAATATAATATCAAAATAAGGTGATAATATTTTTTTAAACTTTTCTTTGGATATCCAATCAAATTCAGTAAAATGTGGTGGATAATCTTCTCTTATCTGAATATGTTCTACTTTATCATTTACTAAATATGATATTTCAAGATAATTGATCCCCTCAATGTTATATTCTTTTATCATCGGTTTTTTAGAAGGTTTATTTGAAAATGTATTAAATATAAATAAACCATTTGGTAAAAATATATTACTAAACTTCTTAATATCAACATTTAGTAACCAATAATTAATTGCTTGTTCACAAAATACTTTATTATATTTTTCTTTTGTATGACAAACAAAGGATTCAATATCTTTGTTATAAACTTTAACACCTAATTGCTCTAACTCTTCTGGAATCATATCTGTTTCTCTATCAAGATAACTTACATCACTACATCTTTTTAACAATTCTTTTGTTAATCTTCCATTTCCTCCACAAATATCTAAAACCTTATCATCCTGTTTTAAATTAGCTTGTTCAATTAAGTAACTAACCCCTTTGTTAAAATATCTTTTATACATTTTTTCATAATCTTCATACTTTGGATATTTCATTTTCTTCATCCCTTCTATAAAATATTACCTTCTTGATCAAATAAATAAATAACACCATGATATTTAATATTAAAAGAAGTTTTATTACTTCTAATAGAATCTCTAACTGTCCCAGGAAATGCATAATCATAACTAGGAAAACTATCATCAAACTCATGAAGATGAACTATTACTTTAACTTTCTTATTTTTAAACAAATAATCTAATAGTGGTGCATTAAGCGAAGCTTTTTCTTGAATAACATTAATAATATGTTTTTTATGATTAACACTTTCTACATATGTATATCCCCATAAGCATTTTTTACCTCTTAATGATGTAATAAATCCCTTATCCGTTTTAACGGCCACACACCCAAAATAGTATTCATCATTATACTTTATAGCAGTTAGTTGATCTTTATACTTATTTAAATAAAATTCATATAATTGCAAATCTTTTTCATTAATTCTAATATCATCATTTTTTATAACTGACTTATAAAATACATCATCCCTAAAACTATTTAAAAAATCTTTTTTATTAATTACTGGTATTAAACTTCTCTCTTTAGTTAAGGCATATTCTTTATTATCAATATTTATAAACATAAATTGCTTTTTACTATTTAACAACTCTCTATACAATTTATCTATCTTTTCCATCTTTATACATCTTTCTTACTAACTTCATAGCAATCTCCTCTTTACCATGTGCTTCTTCTATTACATTATTCCCATCTAGAATATAACCAACGTGTTCACCTTTTCTAATTGTAGATAAGTCATTAGCCACTACTAAATCACATTTATTCTTATTCCTTAATTTTTTAGCTACTTCAATTAATTCTTCTTTAGAAACACCATCTAGCAATTTAAAACCAACTAAATAAGTTGTAGGACTCAAATCTTTTATAATTGATATAATCTTAGGAGTTGGCTTTAAAACAATTACCAAATTATCTTCATAAGAAGATATCTTACTACCACCAATAACTTCAATATTATTAAAGGCTTCATCAAGGTCATCATATTTTCTTACACTACTCTTTATTCTATCTATTGTTGTAACATAATCAGTCATATAATCAGATACTGCCATAGAATGAATAAAATAATCTATATGTTCACTTAATAGTAATTCTTCTACTCTAGTTTTTAAATCCACAGTTCCATCAACTTCTATAATTCTTACCCTTTCATCATTTGGTCTTAAAGAATTTTTAGAACAAACATAATATATAATTGCATCTTCATCAACTTGTAATAAATGATTGGCAATTGTCATGCCTAATCTACCACTAGATGAATTAGTTATTTTTCTAACATTATCTATTTTTTCACTAGTCCCCCCAGATGTAATAACTATTCTTTTCATATCATTCCTTCTCCTTTGCTAAAACTCTTACATAATCAATTATTTCTTCATTTTTTGGTAATTTACCTTTTGCTTCATATCCGCATGCTAAATGTCCAACAACTGGTTCAATAATTCTATAACCATAAGATTTTAATTTATCCAAATTATTTTGCATAATTGGATTTTCATACATCCCATCATTCATAGCTGGAGCAAATATAACCGGTGCTCTAGTAGCCATGATCGTTGTAGATAGCATATCATCTGCAATTCCATTAGCTACTTTACCAATTATATTCGCTGTAGCAGGTACTATTAAAAATAAATCAGCCTTCTTAGCTAAGCTAATATGTTTTACATCCACATAATTTGGCCTTTCAAACATATCAGTAACAACTTTATTACCTGATAAAGTTTCTAATGTTAATGGTGTTATAAATTCACAAGCATTCTTTGTCATAATTACATCTACATTAGCTCCTTCACTTTTTAAATAACTAACTATCCCACAAGCTCTATAAGCGGCAATACCTCCTGTTACTCCAACAACTATATTTACTCCTTTAAACATTTCATCTCTTCCTTTCACCTTCATTCTATTTCTATTATATTGATAAGTACAATATATATATGTTATTATATCGATAAGGAGGGCTTATGATGAATGTAGACCTAGAATTATATAGGGTTTTTTATATAGTAGCTAAACACAAACATATGACAAGAGCTAGTGAGGAATTACACATATCTCAACCAGCTATATCTCAATCAATAAAAAAACTAGAAGATCAATTAGGTGGTACTTTATTCTTAAGAAGTAATAAAGGTATGGAACTTACAGAGGAAGGCAAAATGTTTTACGAATATGTTAAAGGAGCTCTTGAGCTTATAAACAACGCCGAGAATGAATTTACTTCTTTTAAGGATTTATCTAAAGGAGAAATTAAAATTGGCTGTTCAACCACTTTAACTAAACTAATCTTAATTAAAGCATTAAAAGATTTTCACTTGGATTACCCAAATATAAAAATTAATATCACAAATGATTTAACTAGCAATTTAATAAACGATTTAAAACTAGGTAAATTAGATTTTGTTATCTTTAATGAAAGTAATATTAAAGAAACAAATTTAAATTTAGAAAAAATCAAAGAATCAAAGCAAGGTTTTATTTACAATCCAGAGTTCTTTAATGATACTATTAATAGTTTTGAAGATTTAAACAAAGTTCCTCTTATATTACAAAAAGAAGAATCCAATAGTCGTAAACTATTAGATTATATTACTCTTCAAAACAATGTTAAACTAATACCTAAAATGGAAGTTGTAAGCCAAGAATTAATTACCGAATTAACTAACATTGGTTTAGGTATAGGATTTTCAATTATCGACCTAGCTAAAAAGAAATACGATAATTTAAAAGAATTAAATATAAACAAAAATATACCAAATATAAATATATACTTGGCAACTAACAAATCTATTTCATTAACATTTGCTAGCAAAAGATTTATTGAGTACTTAGAAAAATAAAAAACAAGATTAATCTTGTTTTTCTTTTCTTTCTAACTTTAGAGAACTTTGTTGATCCTCTGTTAATTCTATACCAAAAAATCTCTTTATTTCTTCTTTAGCACTTTCTACACTATCAGAAGCATGAATAAGATTATCTGGATTATTATTTGGGTCCCCCAAAGCTCTAATACAATCTGGAAATTCTTCTCTAGCTCTTTTTACATTGCTTGGTCCAATAAGTTCTCTCATTTTTTTAATTGCATCTTCGCCACTTACTATTAATCCTATTACTGGACCAGACATATTTTCTGTCATTGTTCTCTCAAATACATCTCTAGGTATAGAACCATCTAATAAATGTGCATAATGTTCATATATAAATTCTTCTGTTAATGTTTTTGTTTCATAATGTTCTATTTTTAAACCAGCTTCTGTAATTTTACTTAGAATAAACTTTTCTTTATTTCTTCTAATCGCCCCAGGTCTAATCATTACAAACGTATATTCCATAACACCCAGCCCCCAAGGTCATATTAAAACTTTAATTCTCTATTGTCAAACATTGACTTACCATATTTTTCATATACTTCATCAGCTGTACAAGAAACAGTATCTTTCATTGAATAACCTATTTTATTAAGTATTTTCTCTAAATCTTCTTCAGACTCACCTTCTACTTCAACATAAGTTGGAATACCTGGCCATGTATCTATATCTAGTTCATAACCATCTAATATATAAGTTATTCTTTCTTTTTCTTGATAACTCTTATAAGCAAAACCTAAAGCTTCTAACAAATTATTAGCTTCTTTAATACTAGCTACTTCTATCTCTGTTTCTAACATTTGTTGTAAATTAGTTTTATTAGGAGCCAAAATATGTTTAACTGCTATAGTTGTTTTATCATTAGTTTGTCTAACTCTAATCCACTTCTTAGAATTATTATGAAATCTTCTAATAAATCTAACTAATCTTTGATCATTTAAATATTCCATTAGATTCTTTTTAGTACATAGAATAGATACATTATCAAAACCAATAATATCTTTTAATCTCTTTTTATCTTTATCATTTAAAAGATTATCTAATTCAAAGAATAGTAGTTTTAATTTTTCTACTGCTGTTTCATATTTTATTTCACTTTCTCTATCCTTTAATTGTGTTTTAATATCTGTAAATCTTCCATATATTGTAGGCAAATCATATGTATATAAATATTGTTTTGTTTCATTTTTTAGAGTTGCCCCTAAAGATTCAATCTTATTTATAAACTTCTTTTTATCAATATCAAGTACCTTAACTTCTAATTCCATCTTTTTCATTTTCTAACTTCCCTTCAAATTGGTATATTTCTACCCCTGCTTCTTTTAATAAACCTTCCGAATATTTATCTGGATATGCTTTTATATAAATAATCTTTTTGATTCCAGCATTAATAAGCATTTTTGCACATATGATACAAGGTTGTTTAGTTACATACAAAGTACTACCTGTAACATCCTTTTTTTTAGCTAAAGCATCTAATAAAGCGTTTTGTTCTGCATGAACTACAAAACATAATTCTTGGTTCTCCCCACTTTTTAACTTTAATTTCTTTCTTAAACAAGTTTCTTCAGTACAGGGAGTTACACCATCAGGAACACTATTAACACCTTCTGCAATTATTCTTTTATTCTTAACTAATATTGCTCCTACTTTTCCTTTAACACAATTAGCTCTCGGTGAAATATCTAAAGCATATTGCATAAAGTATTTATCATCTTTAACATCTTTCACTAAAACACCCCATCCCAAGGTTTATCGCTTATTAATATAATAACATTATTATATCTTTTTAAACAATAAAAAAAGAAGATCATTAATCTTCTTTTGGTAGAGCCATAAATACAATTTCTGTTGGAAATGATGGTCCACCATAAAATCTTAAATAATATTTATAATTATCATTTAGCTTTTCAACCATTCTAGGAATTGCATATAAATCCTCATGATTATGGTAAACAGATAATAATAGCTTAGGTGTATCATTTTTAATGTGATTACTAGCTCCTTTAATAGCTCCCTTTTCTGCTCCTTCAATATCCATCTTAATCATTGTAATTTTTTCTTTTATATCATCATCTAATGTAACACAAGGAATACTTTCACTGCCTTCATCTGTTATTGTATTAGCAGAAGCTGAACTACTATTTCTATCTATAAAAGTTGTTCCATTTTTATCACTAACAGCACATAGTTTAAAACTTATATCTCTATACATTGCTAGATTATAGTTTAAAGTTCTAAAAATATCATCAGATATTTCATAACAATAAATATGTTTATAAAAACCTGCTCCATATTCTTTTAAATAGTTAAATACAGTATCACCTGTATATGCTCCTACATCAGCAATTACTTCATCTTCAGAACATTTAACTATATCCAAATCAAAATACTGAGTATATGCAACATCCATACTTCTCTTTAAAAATTCAGTTTCAAAATTATACCAATTATCTAAAACACCAACCAAAATCATTTTAGATCTATAATCTTCTAATTTATTATATAACCATATATAGTCTTTTAAATGTCCCTTCACTGAATCTGCTCTATTATGAAAAGATTCATAATTATCATCTCCAGGAAGTAACTTACCCCAGTATTGGTAAGTTGCTAAATATGCTATTAAACCAACTTGTTCATTAGATGGTAATTTAAAGAAACTTTCTTTTATATGTTCAAACACTTCGTCTAATGATTTATTTTTTATATCATCAACTAATTCGTTAAATCTTTTATCTACAATATTCATTTAATCACCAAGAAAAGTATATCATATATTCAAGAGAAATATCCCATTAAAAAAATCGAATTACTTCGATTTTCAATTCAAGCCGAAACCATTAGCTTTCAAAACATCAGGATTTACAATACTTAATACATTTGGAAATGTATTCAAATATTGAGAAGCACTTTCTTTATTTTTAGTTAATTTTCCGTTCCTATCAAATAAAATAGTCCCACCAACTAATTTCATTTCAGTTGCTATTTCCCTTTGTCTCATTAACGCTATAGAATAATCGTCGTAATTATCTTGCGTAAAAACAACTCTTCCATGGTTAAACTCTTTAGCAAAACCATCAATTACCATTCCAAGTCTTTCAAATTGCTCCTTAACTCTCTTAGAATATACTTCAAAATCACCTTTTGAATCAAATATTGCATCACTATTACGGATTGCAACTACTGATATCTTTTCTTCTTGTCTATCCAATGAAAAATAAGGCAAAAGATAAACGCATTCAACAATATCAATTTCTTTAACTGCATCAACAAAATCTTTTAATCCTTTCGCTTCATCGAAAGATATTTCAATTGTTTTTTCCATAAAAATCCCCTATCACAGAGAATTATTATATCCATATTTTTAATAATGTCAAAAAAAGATGAATAACTCATCTTTTTCTATTTTGTTGTATTCATTTTAAATTTTGCCAATAACTTTTCTATTATTTTTCCGTCTACTACTTCTTGTAAACCATCTTTTTTGTCATATTCACAAAACATATTATTTAAATAATCATCTTGATCTACCAAATAAGCATAAGTTTTAGAATCTAAATCAGTTACAAAAGTTACTGTATATTTTTTATTATCATCTAGAGTTAATGTTTCACCTTGTTCTAGCATTTTCATTACCTCCTAATTCTTCGTTATTAACATTTTCTAAAGAAGCATTTAAATCTTCTAATTGATGTTGAGCATCTTTAAACTTTTTATCATGTTTAAAATATTTAGCTATAAATCCAACAGCACCAGCTACTAATAATGTAGTTAATGGTCCTATATCTTTTAAATGTTCTACAAGAGCTTCCCAAGAATAAATTGATTGTAAATTATGTTGAATTACTAAATGAGGATCTTGATTATTAAATATAACACCAGCTGCTGCACCTAAAATACAAAGACCAGCTACAATAGCTGCACGGGTTTTAGCTCTGTGCTCTTCGCCCATTGTTCTTTCTCTTTGAAGAATAGTAAATCTTCTACCTTCTCTTCCCATTCTAGCAAGTTCTTCTACTGGAGTTTCCGCAGTAACGTGTCTTTCAGTTGTAGTTTCTTCTTTTGTTTCATCATCTTTTGGAGTATCAGCTCCTACATCATTTGCTTTTTCAGTAGCGCCACTATCAGCAAATGGAGCTGGGTTAAATTCTACTTCTATTTTTTCTTCTTTTTCCTTATTAATTGGTTTATATAAGAACCTAACAGTATCTCCATATTTTAAATCTATTAAATCATAACCCTTAGAAGCTAAAAATTCACCCAAAATCTCACGTATTCTAACTGGTGGTATATCAAATCTAGTTACACCATATGCATCATTTCTAACAAAGAATGGTTGAGTAACTACACCACCACGAAGCTTTTGTTCTAAATAATCAATACTAATTGAAGTTAATTGAACCCCTTCTTTTTCTCTATAATAATCAAATATTACTTGTCTTAAAAATTTATAATCTACATCACCACGTAAAGGAATATCTAATTTAACTATTTCTACGGCTTCTGGTGTTATCTCTAAATCTTTTCTATATGTAAAATTAACACTAGCACCATAACTCAATTCATTTAATACATATCCTTTAGAAGCTAAATCATATCTAAGAATTCTTTCAAGATCTTCCTTTGGAATATCAAATCTAGTTTCACCAAATTCACCATCAATAATAAAGAATGGCTGAGTACGAGCATCTCCAGCTAACTTTTGCCAAAAATAATCTATACTGATAGAACCTAGTTTGATACCTTGATGTTCCTCAAAATAATCAAATATTATTTTTCTAAATTGCTCGTAAGTTATACTTCCTTTTAATTCATCATTCATATCTCTTCACCTATCTAAATTTTATCATACAATGTCTACCTTTTATAAAACATACGTCAAAAAAAGTAAACAGTTTACACTTGCTGAACGCTATTATATATTTATACAAGTGAAGAGTCAAGAAAATGTATCAATAAAAAATATATTACTTTTTTCATAATTTCAACCCTTACTATTATCTCCTTTATTTTATCACATTTAATCACCTATTTGTTATAATAAACTTGGTGATTTAAATGCACGATATCTCCAAAATATTCAATAGATTTAAGTACGATATTAAAAAGATAATTCAATATGGTTTTAAGAAAAAAGAAAATACTTTTTATCTAGATAAAACATCTCAAAACAATGCCTTTATTTTTCATATTGAAATAAACAATAATAAAGTATTATCACAAGTATTAGATAAATCTACCAATGAAGAATACATGCCATTTTATATTGAATCTATTAATGGTGAATATGTAGGTTCAATTAGAGATGAATTTAACATGTTAATAAAAGATATTTTATCAACATGCTATGAAAAAGATTATAATAATCAAACTCTTCAAAAAGTTATTGAATACGTTAATAAAACTTATAATATTAAACCAGAATATCTATGGGAAGATACCCCAAACACGTTTGTTTTCAAGCATCCTGAATCTAAATGGTTTGGTATAGTAATGGACATACCTTATAAAAAAGTAGGAATTAATTCAGATGAAATAGTTTATGTAATGAATGTTAAAGAACCATCTGAAAAAATAGAATCTTTAACAAGTGAGAATGGTATTGTTCCTGCTTATCATATGAATAAAAAATACTGGATATCCATTCTTCTTGATGGTTCAGTTAATATCAATAAAATAAAAAAACTAATTGATACAAGTTATGACTTAACAAAATAAAAAGATGGCTTAGCCATCTTTTATTTTGCTGATTTATAAAGTTTTGTAAAATATCCATTCTTTTCAATTAAATCTGTGTACTTTCCTTTTTCACATATCTTTCCATCAGTTAAAACAAATATTTGATCTACATCTTTTATAGTTTCTAAACGATGAGCAATGATTATTATAGTTTTATCTTTTAACTTAGCCACAACATTCTTCATTACTTCTTTTTCAGTTATGTTGTCCATTGCACTAGTTGCTTCATCCAAAATTATGATTTTTGAATCATCAAAGAATAATCTCGCTAAAGCAACCCTCTGGCGTTCACCACCAGACATCTTTATTCCTTTTTCACCTAGTTCAGTGTCTAGACCATTCTCTAATCTTTCATAGAACTTGTCTAAACAAACTAGTTTTAATACTTTCTTGATTCTTTCATCATCTATCACCTTATCAAAAATTAAATTCTCTCTTAAAGTTCCATCAAAAATTGGAGCTTCTTGTGAAATATAAGATACATTGTCATAAAAAGATGTTAGATTTAAATCTTTTAAATCCTTTTGATCAATTAATATCTTTCCTTCATCATTTTTAACAAGACCCATTATTAACTTTAAGATAGTTGATTTACCAGAACCACTCTCACCTACTAATGCTACAGATGAATTTGCTTTTATTTTGAAAGATAAATCTTCTATAACATTCTTTTCAGAATAACCATAAGTTACATTTACAAACTCAATGTTTCCTAAAAGCTTCTTTACTTTTTTACCATCATTTAATGCTTCATCATCTTTTAAATCAAGTAAGTCGATGTATTTCTTAACAGTCACCTTGTTTAACTTGTAATCTACATATTCTACATTGAAAATAGCAATTGGTTCATAAGCTTTACCAAGTAAAGCAATAACAGTAACCACAGCACCTACAGACAAACTTGATTTTAATACTGCATAAGCAAGTACTACTATTTTTAATACTGAAACTATTAATTCAAATACTGTGAAAAATATTTCATGAACTAACTTTATTTTAGTCTTCTCATCTACTATTTTTCTTATTCCCGTCTTTGTTACTTCTATTTCAGCATCATACTTTTTGTTTGTTCTAAAAACAACCAATTCCATGAAACCTCTTATTAAATGTTTGTTTAATAACTCTTGATTAGCTAAAATGTCTTCTTTTAAATTGTATAATTTCTTTAGTATTAGATTAGAAACAATTACTACAATTACATAACCTGCAAATACAAATAATACATATTCTTTTTTTACATTGTAAATAAATATTAAACTGAACAATGCAGTTGGTATTAAGTATCTAATTAATTTTAACCAAAAATCCATTAACACATCTCTTGAAGCCGTAGCGCCATCTTCTACTTTTTGCGCTAACTTTCCAGTTCCAATCTTTTGATACTCTAAATAATCAATTGTTTTCATTTTTCTTAAAGATTGTAATTTGAAATCTAAATATAATTTATTTTTAACTTGTTGTTCAGGATAGTTTTCTACATAACCTAATACCGTTGATATTAACAACAACAAACCATAGATTATTAAAGGTGTTATTGTTAAAGTTTTAAATTGAAAAGCATCTAATATTTTTTGATAATAAGTTACACTGTATAAACTCAGAAAATTTATTACAATTCCAATTATTACATAGAATAATATCATCTTGAAATTGTTTTTTATTACTTCTTTAAATAATTTCATATTCTTTCCTCTTTTCGCTTATTGTGATTTTTCTAAACAAAAAAGAACCTCCTTTCATAAACAGCAAAAATATCACAATAAATTGTGTTTTTCCATTCATGAGGAGATTCTTAAGGCTCTTCATTATTCCTCTAAACTTTCGTTTATCTGGTAGTAAAACGCGAATGGTCTAATTGATTTACTACATCTTCATTATAACACATTATTTTTATATGTCTAATTTACATAAAAAAAACATAAGATTTACTTATGTTTTATTTTTTTTATAAACTGTGAAAGTATTTTTTTACTATTATCATCTATTAAATATTCTGGATGCCATTGTACCCCTAAAATAAATCTTTTGTTAGGATATTCTACCCCTTCAATAAAACCATCCTCTGCTTTAGCATTTATAACTAAATCATTTATTTCAAAATTGACAACATCATTATGAACACTATTAACTGCTATTCTATTTTTACCAATAATATCACTTAATAATGTTCCTTCTTCTATTTCTACATTATGAGCATATTCATCTCCATTACCATAATGAATACCTCCAACTCTTTCTGTCATATCAAATTTAGTTCTATCTTTAGCAAACATACTACACATTACTTGGAAACCTAAACATATTGCAAGTAATGGTTTATCTTTCTTAATAGCATACTTTATGACATATTGATCCAAATTATAAGCATATGTTCCTCCCGGAACAATAAAAGCATCACATTTATCTAACACATAATTAATTTTTTTAAAATTTAATTCATCAGAACCATCAGTCATTCCATGATAATAATCTTCTGTAGGAAGTATAGTAATTGCTACTAAACCATTATTACTATCAATATATCTTCTAACTGCTTCATGAGTTTGAACTATTTTTTGATTATCTTTATTGTAATAAACTCTTCCAACAATTCCAACTATATACATAATAATTCCTACTTAATATAATAAACATAATTTTCTTTACGAGGTGCTGGCTCTGGCGCTTCTCCATCTCTATAACCAATTACACAGTTACCTATTCCTTCATATTCATCATTAATGCCTAAATCTTTAAGTATTTTTTGACCATAATCACTTTCAAACAATTCTTTAGCACGATGAATCCAAATACCAGCAAGACCTAAACTATGAGCAGCATTTAACATATTGCCCATTACTAAGCTACCATCATATACATGTGTAGCTACATCTTTCTTAGCTAATACAACTAATACAACTGGTCCTCCATAGAATGGATCAGTATTGGCAGCCATAATATTTGCATTTTCTTCTGCCATTTTGTCTCTAACTTTTTTGTCAGTAATTGCCAATATAATTGGAGATTGTTTACCCATACCCGTTGGAGCATACATTCCAGCTTCAATTACTTTCTCAATCAATTCATCAGGCACCATATCCGGTTTAAACTTACGACAACTTCTTCTTGTCTTCAATACCTCTAAAGTATCCATATTATCACCTCTTAAAAAAATTATAGCATACAAAAAAAGAGATAAAAATCTCTTTTTTTATTCATTAGATAAATTATCAAAATATCCTTGGATAAATACTACTGGTGTACCTTTATCTCCACTACCACTAGTTAAGTCACATAATGAACCAATCAAATCAGTTAATCTTCTAGGAGTAGTACCTTGAGTAACCATTTGACCTTTTAAGTCAGCAGCTTTATTTCTAATTTCACTTTTAATAGCTTCTTTTAATTCTTCACCATGCAAATCAGGGAATTTATTATCAGAAACGAATTTTAATTTTATTTCGTTTGGTGTTCCTTCCAAACCACTAGTATAAGCAGGACTTACAACAGGGTCAGCTAATTCCCAAATTTTTCCAACTGGATCTCTAAAAGCACCATCGCCATAAACCATTACTTCAATAGTTTTTCCAGTAACTTCTTTTAATTTATTTTGAATTCCTTCTACTAATTTTTGACCAGTTCTAGGGAATAATTTCAATCTTTCTTCAGTAGATTTATTAGAACCTAACATACCATATTTTTCATTATAACCAGAACCATCAATTGGAGCATTCATTATTTCATATAAACCAAATACTTTAGCTCCTTTACTCTCTAAATGTTTCTTAGTTTTATATCTAGTATGAATATCACAACTTAAAACATTATTAGTATATTTCAATATATCACTAGCTGTATTAGATAATACAAATACTGCTTCACAACCTTCAGCTTCAATTAATTCTTTATA
>JAEEGL013512899.1_pt1 | contig 56252 bp, 48 predicted proteins | sample 9134231 | NCBI WGS metagenome assembly JAEEGL01 (sample SAMN16246548, study PRJNA631951) | gut metagenome | biome: gut microbiome; feature: rumen; material: fiber-attached | host: Bos | place: Iran: Karaj | collected 2018-10
CCATTCTATTTACAGCATTATTGCCTGCACCGCCAACCCCGACGACGATGATCTTGCAGGCGTTTTCTGCCTCGTTAGACTTAATCTCCAGCAAAACTACTCCTCCTTCATAAACCTCATAAACTCCTAAGAGATATGATACGATTTTTTTGTTTAATTATCAACCCGTATTTTTTTATAAAATTTTCACTATTTTTGCTACAATTTACTGTTTTTTCTCTTCAAAAGTGATGTTTTTGGTATTGTCGTCAAAATCTTTAAGGTCCAAAATGCCAGTTTTTCCGTCAAGCTCAGGCAAAATATATTGAAGTTGTATAATTTTCTCGTCGATGTAGTTCCACTGACCGAGATTCACCTCAACACCGTCAAAATAGAGGTACACATTAAAATCACTGTCAAAGAGTATCCTGTCTGCCTTCAGTTCATACTTTGACAAAAGCTGCGTGATATCAAGTATCTCCTCAAACACCTTCTGATTGCTGATCGGGAGCTTTTCATGCATTATCACATAATCAAATTTCAGCCCAAGAACCTCAGGTACATTGGGAGTTCTCTCAAAAGAGCTCTCTACAATAATTCCGTCCCTGTCAAAGTACATATATCTCCCTAGATACGCTATATATCCCGCCACAGCCTTCTCGTAAACATTTATCTTGATCGTGTCGGGAGAGAGAATGTCCACATCCATCTTTTCGATAAACGGCACATCTTCAATGCTCTTATCCCTGTATTTAAATGACAGGTACATCGAGTTGTGGCTGAGTGAATCATCAATTATCATGTCTATGATCTGGTCATTGGTGTAATGCGTATTGCCTGTCACATAGATATTTTTGATGGTGTAATTGTCATAGACATACTTAAATGCAATGATACCACCCACCAGAATAATTATCAGTATAACCAGTATTATATATATGCTCTTGTGCAGGAAAAGAGACCTTTTCACAACCGAGGCAGGATCAAAGCTGCTGACTCGCTCCCTGAACGAAGGTTCAAATTCGCTGTATCTCTTTTTCCTTGTTTTTCTTCTCTTTTTAGCCATATAACTGTCATTCTCTGCCAATATTTCTTGCCACATTAAGGGCGATTCCAATCTCCGCAAGCTGTATGATCACCGCAGATCCGCCGTAGCTTATAAAAGGCAGCGTAATTCCGGTATTCGGGATTGTGTTGGTCACAACGGCGATATTCAGCACTACCTGAATGGAAATGTGTCCCATAACCCCGATAACAAGCAGAGCGCCAAACATGTCAGGCGCGTTATTGGCAATAATCATGAGTCTCCAGATCAGCAGAAGAAACATCAGCATGACCGCTATTGCTCCGAAGAGTCCAAGCTCCTCGCAGATAATTGAAAAGATCATATCATTCTGCGCCTCAGGGATGAAGCCCATCTTCTGCATACTCTCCCCAAGACCTTTCCCGAAAACTCCCCCGGAACCGATGGCATAAAGTGCCTGCAGCGTCTGGAAACCTTTTCCCGATGCATAGGCATTGGGATCAAGCCACGCCAAAACTCTCTCAAAGCGGTAGTTCATACCACTTGTCTGCTCAGAGTTGGCTATCAGGAACACAAGAAGCGCCGCCAGACCCACAACTGCGATTCCTGTAAGGATATACCGCTTGTACCCGGGCGTCGAGACAAACAACATGATAATCGTGATTCCCATGATGATGATCGCCGAGCTCAGATTCCTCGTTATGATATAAACCATTGCTGCAAGTATCGTAGGAAAAAGAAGTGCAGTCCCAAAACCCTTGGGTGTGACCAGACTCCCCTTCAGCTTGATAATGATCGTAGCTGTAAACACAATTGCAGCCACCTTAGCGACTTCTGCCGGCTGTATCGACACGCCCATGATGATAAGCCATCTCTTGGCGCCGTTGATCGTTTTTCCAAAAGGAATGATAAGCACCAGCATAGCGGCCGCAATCATGAAGATCGGCATGGCAAATCGGCTCAGTATCTTGTAAGGGATGTAGGACATCACAATCATCGCGACAAGTCCCAAAAGCGTAGGAAAGAGCTGATGCTTGAAATAATACGCCGAATCCCCGAAATCCAGATTGGCCTCGTACGAGCTCGTCGAATACAGCATAATAAGACCAAACGCCAAAAGAAACAGTATGATAAATATCAGACTGTAGTCTATATAGGACTCCTCTCTTCTTCTGAGTATTCCAGCTCTTGCCAAAGCATTTCCCCCACTTAAAAAAGATATTACAGTTTATTTACAAATTCCTTGAATTTTCTGCCCCTGACCTCGTAACTTGGGAACATGTCCCAACTTGCACATGCAGGAGATAAAAGAACCGCATCGCCGGGTTTTGCGCTTTCTCTGCAGTAATCCAGCGCCTCCTCAAATGAATCCTTGAACACATAGGCGTTAAAACCATGTTTTTTGGCGCATTCAGCGATTTTTTCTCTGGTCTGTCCTATGAGGACAAGCTCTTTTACCGTATCACCAAAGTTCTCGATCCATTCATCATATTCACTTCCCTTGTCATAACCGCCTCCGATAAGGATCGTAGGCTTGCTCATAGCCCTTATACCCTGAATAGCCGCATCCGGGTTAGTGCCCTTGGAATCATTGTAATAGTCCACTCCGTTTTTGGTGGCAACAAACTCGATCCTGTGTTCAACGGCCTTGAAGGTACGAATGACGTTCAAAATAGTAGAGAGCGGAACTTCCATTGCCATCGACATCGCAATAGCAGCCATAACATTCTCAACATTGCAGAGTCCAACCAGGTTCATGTCATGGATATTCATAATGGCCACGGATTTACCGGAAACACCAAGCATAATATTATCGCCGTCAAGATAAAAGCCATCGGAGAGTTTCTGTGCTGTTGAGAAAAATACAACTCTGGCGGGACACCTTTCGGCAAAAGCCCTCGTATACTCGTTGTCGTAGTTGAGAACACAGGTATCTTCCGCTGTCTCTTTGTTGGTAATATTCTCTTTCATTGCGGCATAGCACTCCATTGTGTGATGCCTGTTGAGATGATCCGGTGTTATATTGAGTATCGCAGAGACATTTGCATGGAAATTATCCACGGCCTCCAGCTGAAAAGAGCTGATCTCCCCTACAGTTACCGTGTCGTCCGTCATCTCCAGAGCGCTCTCAGCAAAAGACACGCCGATGTTCCCCACAACATAAGTGCTCTTAAAATACTCTTTCATTATCTCGCCCACAAGGGTTGTGGTAGTGGTCTTTCCATTTGTACCGGTTATTGCAACCATCCTTCCCTTTGAAAAATTGTAGGCAAGCTCTATCTCACTCCATATTCTGATATTTCTTTGCTTTATCCTCATAACAGTCGGTGAATCCAAAGGCACAGCCGGACTTGGAACAACAAGGTCGAGGCTGTCAAGAATCTCATCGGATATCTCACCTATTATTATTCTCGTACTGTTCCTGTCCTCTTCATGGAGTTTTTTGATTATATCTTCCTCAGTGACCTTGGTGTTTTCCTCAAGAACCGTCGGATGAGCCCCCACCTGATTAAGAAGCCTTACAGAGCCAACTCCGGAGAGTCCGGATCCTATCACAAGAACATTTTTATTTTTCAGATCATCATTCATAGCCAAAACAACCTCTAATTAAAGACCTGCATAAGCGATCAGGCACATCAATATCGTTACTGTAGTAAACACATTTACAACTTTAGTCTCAGACCAGCCGCCCTTCTCATAATGATGATGAATCGGCGCCATTCTGAATATTCTTTTACCATGCGTTATTTTAAAATATGAAACCTGCATTATTACTGAGACAACCTCTATGGCATAGATAAATCCCACTATAACAATAAAGAGAGGCATCTGCATAACGTATGCTATTCCCGTAACAAAACCTCCGATAGCAAGCGAGCCCGTATCCCCCATCATGACCTTGCCGGGGTATACATTGTAGACGAGATATCCCAAAAGGCCGCCCAGCATAGCACCTGATATCACCTCTGCTCCGCTTGCCGCAAAGTGCATTGCCGCAACTGAGAAGAATCCTGCAACTACGGCTGTAACTGAAGCGCACAGTCCGTCAACGCCATCAGTAAAATTGGTTCCGTTGGCAGTTCCAAGCGCTATGAAAAACAATATCGGTATCTCCCAGAATCCAAAGTCCAGAACAATATCAGTGAACGGAACTTTCATGGCAAGCGAGATATCAGTAAACGTTCTGACGTAAAAGGCAAACAGAACAGTTACCAAAAACTGCCCAAGAATTTTCTGCCATGCCCTCAGCCCCAGATTCTGCTTCTTAACCACCTTGATGTAGTCGTCAAGAAATCCAATAATTCCGAATCCGAAAGTAAGGATCAGCACCGGTATCACTTCCTTGTGGGAAGCTCCGTAAAAAATTCCTATGATCAGAACCGGAAAAAGAAATATCACTCCGCCCATCGTCGGTGTTCCCGTCTTTTTCTGGTGAGACTCAAGGCCCTCGGCTCTCTCTGTCTGCCCGGCCTTAAGTTTCCTGAGTATTTCTATCACTTTGGGGCCTATAAGAACCGCGATAGCAAAAGAAATCAGGACAGGAAGTAACGTTCTCATTAAATAACCACTTGCCATAACACTTCTCCAAACAACTATTGTCAATTGCCGTCCGCCGAAGAAGTATTATCAGTTTCCTGTGCTTCACCTGCGGAAGAATCCTCTGATACAGCTGAAGATGAGTCAAAATCCGGAAGTGTATCCCCTCCATAGGTATACCCGCCATCAGGGTTGATCAATTCACCTGTATTCGGGTCAATATAATACCCCGTTGATTCGTCTACGTCAAATGATTCCCAAATCACCGAATTGTCAGAATTTTCTTGATTTTCTTCTGTTTCCTGATTTTCTTCAGAATTCTCTTCAGTGCCCTCTTCTGGTGTTTCCTCAGGATTCTCTTCGGTGCCCTCAGGCACTGCCGGTGTCACCATTTTCTCGCGCAGCTCAACAAGCTCTGCCTGCTCTTTCTCACTGAGTTCCTCTGTCATTGGATAATTGAGATAAGGAAGAGCCTCTGTGAGGACAGCCCTGACAATTCTCGTGGCATATTTTGCGTCGTCCTGTATAGGAGCGTTGCATCTGTCTACAACAACGTAAATAGCGATATCCGGATCATCTGCAGGGGCATAGCCCATAAAAGAGACAACATACTGCCTGTTTCCACGCGGGAGTGTCTGGGCAGTTCCTGTTTTGCCCCCTATCATATATCCTGCAGGTCTGGCAGTTTTGCCGGTTCCTTCGGCTCCTGACACCACCTTGTTGCAGTACTGGATTATCTTCTCAGAGGTATCGGAGGATATGGTCTGTCTGAGTATTCTCGGCTCCACATTTCTTATCGTCGCTCCGCTGCTGGAGATAACTTTTTTAACGATATGAGGCTCGTAGTAATATCCGCCATTTATAAGAGATGAAAAACTTGTTATCATCTCTATCATATCAACGTTAAAACCCTGTCCGAATGAATTCGTGGCAAGGTCTGTAGAAGTCATGTTGGCAGCGCTGTAGGTAAGCCCTTCAGTTCTTGATTCACCAGCAAGGTCAATATTTGTCTTTAGTCCAAAACCAAAGTCCTTCTGGAACTTGGTAAAGGTGCTGACGCCTGTAGCCTGTGCGATATGCATCATTGCGACGTTGCACGATATCTCGATACCCCTCTCAACGGACACAGCTCCATCACCGTATCTGTTGTGGCATTTTATATTCCAGCCACCGACCTCAAGACCTCCGGTGCAGTTGTATACTTCGTTGCCGCTGATCGCTCCGCATTCAATACCCGTGGCAACCGTAAAGGGCTTGGCTACCGATCCCGGTTCATAGGTGTCAGAAATGCAGAAGTTTTTCCAAAGCGAATTGTAGTTCTGATAGAGCTGTTCGTCAGTGAAGGTTGAGAGCATGTCTTCAGTAATATATACACCTGAATCAAATACCGACTCACCTTTTAGCTTGTTGCCCTTTTCATCGACAGCCGGCATACCGATCAGCACTGACGGATCCCTTGGATTGTTCAGGTCAAACCCGGGATAGCTCGCCATTGCAAGAACATCGCCCGTGTGAATATCCATCATAACGCAGCCGACGTTATTGGCTCCGTTACCTACACGCACGCCGTTGGCATAAGTGTCATTGAACTCCTTCAAATGCTTTTCCACTATATTCTGGAGATTGCCGTCAATCGTGGTCACAATGCTGTCACCGTCCGTCGCCGGAATAGTCGTCCTCTCAAGGTTTGAGTCCTCGTCAAGATATCCGTACTCTCTTCCCATGGTTCCGGACAGAGTATCATTATAGTATTCCTCAAGGCCATACATTCCGTTGTTATCACCGGAGGTAAATCCAATGACGTCACAGGCAAGTGAACCATTGGGATATTTGCGAATATAACTTGACTCAAACCATACTCCCTGAATGTTGGCATCGTATCCATCCATGCCGGGAGTTATCATATCCTGAAACCTCTTGATCTGGTCATAGGAGAGCTTTTTGGCAAGAATGTAATACTGCGAGGTCGGATGCTCGCTTAGATACGTCCTGATCTCACCCGAGTTAAGTCCAAACTCTTTTACCAGAGCATTAATGGTCGGCTCCAGGAACTTCTCGTCCCTTAAAAGCAGCTTCGCATCAAGGATGACATTGTAGACCTTCTCACTGTATGCAAGTACTGTTCCGTTGGCATCAAGTATCTCTCCGCGCCTGAACGGAAGTGAAATGGAGTCATACTGCTGCTGCGAAAGGACCTGTCTCTCATATTCCTCACCGTTGTTCTTGGTGATAAGGATGAGTCTCACCCCTAATCCGACGAAAGCCAGTAGCACCAGGACAAACAGCACTACCAGCTTTTTCTTCATACCTATTGTAAACTTCTGAGCATTCCCAACTTTTTTCTTTCTCATAGAACAAATCTAAATCCTTCCAAATCCTAAGATGGCTCGCAGGCTATTTTCTACCCGACTCAGGTATAGGCGCCAGCTGTCTGACATAATCATTGCCACCACCGTCGGAATATCTGACAATCTGCCCCTCAGAAGCATAGATCATCCCGTATTCCTGTATGGCAATCCTCTTGACCTCGTCGAGATCGACATTGCCATTTGCTCTATTATACGCCTCATCATTGTCCTGTTTCAAATTGTTGAGCTGGCTCTCTAAAGTGGCAATATGCTTAACACTGTTCTTAATCTCTGACTGCAAAGAAATATACCATGCAAGTGTTCCGACCATAAGCACCATTGCAAAAGACAGGAACAAAAGATATCCAAGGCTCATGTTGCGGTGCCTTCTTCGTGCCTGAGGTTCGTGAACATGCACGTGCGATTGTCTTCTGACTCTTTGTGGCTTTCTCACGCTGGTACCGCGAATGTATTCACTTGCCATGTCCACACCTCCTTCTAAATTTTTTTCTCAAATACTCTGAGCTTGGCGCTCTGAGATCTCTTATTTTCTTTCAGTTCATCATCTCCGGGTATGATCGGTTTTCTTGTGATCACCCTCCCCTTGGGCTTTCGACCGCAGGTGCAAACCGGAAAGTCCGGCGGACAGATGCAGGGATTCTCGGCAGTTCTGAAGATATTCTTGGTAATGCGGTCTTCCAACGAGTGGAATGTTATAACGCACAGTCTCCCACCGGGATTCAGGAAATCGATAAATCCATCGAGCGAATTCTGCAGAACATCAAGTTCCCTGTTGAGTGCGATCCTTATCGCCTGATATGTGCGCTTGGAAGGATGTCCTCCCTTTTCGCGCATTTTCGCGGGAATTGCCGCCTTTATTATGTCATTGAGCTGTCCTGTAGTCTCAATTGGCGCTCTGCTCCTCTCTATACAAATATGCTTGGCTATGTTCTTGGCAAACTTGTCCTCCCCAAAGTCCCTGATTATATGGAACAGTTCCGTCTCCGAATAATCATTGACTATATCTCTGGCAGTAAGCATCTGCCGCCTGTCCATCCTCATATCAAGAGTAACATCTTCTTTATAGGTAAATCCTCTCTCGGCATTGTCGAGCTGAAACGAAGAAACACCAAGATCCAAAAGGATTCCGTCTACACCTGTCACTCCGAGAGCCTTTAGTCTCTCCACAGCATTCTCGTAGTTATCCCTGATGATGGTCACCCTGTCGCCAAATGGTTCGAGCCTCTTAGAAGATGCCTCTATGGCATTCTCATCCTGATCGGTCCCGTATAGATGTCCGCCCCCTGTAAGCCTCTCTGCTATGTGAAAAGAATGTCCGGCGCCGCCAAGTGTCCCATCGAGGTAAATTCCGTCAGGCTTGATATTCAGGTTGTCCAGGCACTCCTTAAGGAGAACCGAGTAATGTTTGAATTCCATGTTTCTCCCCACTTTTATCCAAATACCGGGCAGATCAGATGCTCAGTCCCCACTCGCTCATCTTGGCTGCAATATCATCGATGTTGTCAAAGGTTGAAGCATCTTCCCACTTCTGCTTGTTCCAGATCTCAATTCTGTTACCCACACCAGCTATCACAGCTTCCTTGTCAATCTCAGCATACCTGATCAGCGTTGCGGGGAGCAGAATCCTTCCCTGCTTGTCAACTTCCACATCATTGGCTCCGGCCATAAAAAAGCGCACTATCTGTCTGGTCTCGGGCTTATCCATAGGCAGCGAATTAAGCTTCTCTTCAAAGCGATCCCATCCCTCCTGCGCGAACACAAAAAGGCATCCGTCAAACCCTCTGGTAACCACAAATGAATCGCCGAGAAGTTCGCGGAACTTAGCCGGAATTATGAGCCTTCCCTTCGGATCTATGGAATGACTGTATTCACCTCTGAATGCTGTTCCCACCTATCTACCACTTTATACCACTTTTTAACACTTTTTACCACCTGTCCCCATTATATAGCATTTTATTTTCAATAACAACCTCTAAATCTTCTTCGAAAATTAAATAATTCTAAACAGAAAAAGAAAAAGCCTATCTTGTGGTTGCGCATCTATACGCACACAAGATAGGCTAAAAATCTTTTATTTTTTATTGTTTTACCTGATCATTGCTGACAGATCATGATCTAAAGAATGTGGACAAAATTCCGCGTCCAAGTGAAGCCCCAAGGTTTCCGCCAAGGGTCTTGCCAAATTTACCGAAGGTTCCGCCGACGCTCTTGCCGACCTCTCTTCCCACAGTTCCTGCCACTGAGTTGCCAACAGTCTTCATGGTCTGCTTCTTGCGTCTGTCAGCTGCTGCCTTCTCTTTGGCAGCCGCCTTGGCAGCTTCTGCTTCTTCCTTTTCCCTGGCCTTGCGCTCAGCCTCTTCCTTCCTCAGTTTCTCTGCAGCCTCTGCATCGGCAATACCCTTCCTCTGAAGGAATTCATAAGCAGAGTCTGGATCGTGCGGCTCGTAGTACTTGCCATATAGAAGGCTTCCCTTGATCTCTTTGTCCCTGGTGACATCATCTATTCCGCCCATAAAGGACTGAGGAGGCAGGATCTTCACCCTCTCACATACTGTTGGTGTTCCGCTCTCATCAAGGAATGAGCAAACAGCCTCACCTGTTCCAAGCTCCTGGATCGCATCAGCTGTCTTAAAAGCAGGGTTTGCACGGAAGGAGTCTGCAGCTGCCTTAACAGCCTTCATATCAGATGGAGTGTAAGCGTGAAGAGCGTGCTGCACCTTATTTCCGAGCTGCGCCAGTACTCCGTCGGGAATATCCCTCGGATTCTGGGTCACAAAATAGATTCCTACGCCCTTGGATCTAATGAGCTTGACCACCTGCTCAATCTTCTCCATAAGAGGCTTAGGTGTATCCTTGAAAAGAAGGTGTGCCTCATCAAAGAAGAATACCATCTTGGGCTTATCAAGGTCTCCCACCTCAGGAAGCGTCTCAAAGAGTTCCGACATCATCCAGAGAAGGAATGTTCCGTACAGTATCCCGTTGTTGATAAGGCTCGTGGAATCAAGGATGTTGATCATACCCTTCCCGCCGGCGCCAACAGTGAACCAGTCATTGAGATTGATGGCAGGCTCGAAAAAGAATGTCTCACCGCCTGCGATTTCCAGTGAAACGATTGCCCTCATGATCGCAGCAACAGAAACTTTGCTGATATTGCCGTAATCAGGCGCAAGCTCCTTGTTGTTGTCAGAAATGTATGTCAGCATTGCCTTGAGGTCCTTGGTGTCAACAAGGAGAAGCTCATTGTCATCGGCAATCTTGAACGCGATAGAAAGGATGTCCCTCTGAAGGTCGTTGAGTCCAAGTATTCTCGAAAGAAGGAGCGGTCCCATCTCGGAAACCGTGGTTCTTAGCGGAATGCCCTGCTTGCCAAAAACATCCCAGAAAGTTGCGGGATACTTCTGGTAGGTAAATCCTGCCTCGTCAAGACCAAATCTCTTTATGCGCTCCTGCATATCCTCGGAGTCCCTGCCCTCAAGCACCATACCCGAGAGATCGCCCTTTACGTCAGCAAGAAACACAGGAACTCCCATGTCGCTGAAAGCTTCTGCCATAACCTTCAAAGTGATCGTCTTACCGCTTCCTGTAGCGCCTGCGATCAGTCCGTGTCTGTTGGCCATCTGAGGCAAAAGATATACCTTCTCACCCGCTTCATTATTAGCTATCCATACCTTATTGTCTTTTAACATGCAAACCCTCCTCCAACATTATCGTTTTAATCAAAAAGGATGCCGCTTGCGACATTCTCGCGCGATGTGCAGATCACTTGGCGAGGTTCTTTCGAGCCTAGTGAAATGTCATACACAGTAGTGCGCATCCTTAGCGGAGCGTTTTTATTTAATAGGAATTTGCAAAGCAATTTCCTATTAAATAAAAACTGCTCCTTATATTTTAGCATTTTTAAGGAGCAGTTAAACATATTATTTTACAAAGGATAAATTTGCCTTTTTAGTCACTACATGAATCAGGCTGCCAATGGCGATAGACAGAAGCATGCTTACCAGGATATACACTCCTGAGCTGTTCCATCTAAGCATTCTCTCCAGTATTATAAAAACCGAGCTGTGAACCATGTACACTTCAAAGGATATTCTTCCCAGAAAGTGATTTATCTTATTTCCAAGTTCTATTCTGACATTCATTGCCAGTATAAAAAACAGAATCGATAATCCCAAAACAATTTTGAGCAGATAATCTCCGGCAAAAGGAATAAATTTAAACTTCAGATATAAAACTCCCATAACTGCTGCAATAAGCATACTAATGAAGCTTTTAATAAACCATTTATCCTTAAATGCATCTACAAACTGCTCCCGAAAAGAAGCCAGTAATATTCCCCAGATAAATCCATAGCACTCAGGCGCCCATGTAGTAACAGTTACAATACCCATCTTTTGCAAAACGTACATAACAAGGCTTCCCAGAGCAATCATTATGCATGTAGATATCTTCCAGGTATTTCCTGACTTAAAAATTTGATTGGAAATCCAAAAGAACAAATAGCATGCCAGAAGCCAGACAACCCACAAAAAAGCTCGAAACACTCCGGATATGCACCGCAAATCCCGAAAGATCAGGAAATTGATAATCAGAAACACCAATAGAACAATCACCGGCACTGCCATTATCTTTGATAGTCTCCTCTTCCAGAAATGCCTTAATATTCCCGGATTACTATCCCTTGACAGAGTCAGGCCATATGCCGAAGACATAAAGAAAAAGGTTACTCCAATATATGCAAAGCTTCCAATCATATCCTGTATCCTGTTGGTATATGTGACAGGGACGTGTACAAGAACTATCACCAGGCTCCAGAATCCGCGCATGGCGAGAGCATTATTCTTATCAAAAAAAACTTTGTTTACACCAACAAGCTTTGCTTTATATACAAGCGTAAACAATAAAAAGGTCAAAATAAGAAGCATTATTATGTAATCAATCATTATTGTCTTTCATCCAACAAATATTTCTTCTCTATTCTCTTAAAAAGTCTCCCCAAAAGCCGACATAACTATTACCCTTCAAAATCACTCACAGTACATTGTATACAGATAATCCAATCTGCTATGTGTCCAATTCTTCATAAAGTCAATTGACTCGCCATAACTTTCTGCTTTTTTGTATTAAAGTACTGCAAATTCAGTAAATATGCACTCTTGAGCAACTAATCCTGTTTAATTTTCCGTTCTACAAGTTTAGCCAACTCCTCAATGGTCGCAATTGACACTAGTTCACTTTCCGGGATCGAAATTGAAAAATGATTTTCAATTTCCGATAACACCGCTAATACTTCTAAAGAAGATAGATCAAGATCATCAATCAATGCACTATCAATATTTATTTCATCTTTGGGAATGTCAGTAATATCCTCGATTATATTTTTTAAGCTTACAATTATATCATCCATTCATCTATCCTATCTTTTTATCTTTCCAAATGAGCTTTTTTTAAGTTCCTCATCTTTTAGCATAGCTTTTGATATTCTTTTGTATATTGGCATAGAAGCATTAACACTGCTTACATACTGCTTTAAATCACTCTCAGTAAGCCCAGGAGCATAAACATCTGCAACAATTCTGTCATTCTGTTCATATACAAGACACTCCTGAATCTTTGTATTTCTATAGAGTTTTGATTCAATTTCTTCCGGACTAACGTTTTCTCCTCCGGAAAGAATGATAAGGTTCTTTTTTCTGCCAGTAATATAGATATATCCATCCTTATCAATATACCCTAAATCACCGGAATAGATGAATCCATCTTTAAGAACCTTCTCCGTATCATCAGGATCATTATAGTATCCCTTCATATTCCCCCAATATTTTATGCATATCTCACCATCCTGAATAATTACCTGTGCGTCTTCTACGGGCACTCCAATAGAATCCGGATGCTTATCCATCTCAAGATTAACAGTCGCCACCCATCCAACCTCAGTGAGACCATAAAACTGTCCTACTGTAATACCATTAGTTTTGAAAAAATTAACAATACTTGGATCTATAGGGGCTCCACCAGTTATAACCGCTTTAACCCCACCTAGCCTGTCGATTCTCCCCCTTCGTATACACGTTTCCCAAAGCCCAAGAACAGACGGAATAATACCGGCGATATCGACTTTGTGATGCTCAAGATCGCTTAACACATTAGCGGGCTTTTTACTGCAGCAGCCAGTACCGCCATACACAGGCAAGCAAAGGAATAATATAAGACCAGCAACATGATAGAACGGAAAATTAAAATAGCACCTAAAGCCTTGTACTATCAATCCATTATCGACATACACTTTTAGCAGACTGGTCTTATAGTCGTGGAATAGATTATCTGCTGTCAACGCTACCCCTTTGGGTAGACCTGTAGTTCCGGAAGTATGGATTATTAGAATAAGTTTATCCTTCTCATCATCATCAAAATCTATAAGTTCTAATTTTCCACCATCTTTAGTAAACAAATTGCTTTTATTTATTACGATAATGTTGTCGAAAGTAAACTGCTTTATATCATCCGCAACAATAATTGCATCCACATCTGACTTAGATATGGCATATGAGATATAATCCTGAGTTTCTCTTTCGTTAAGCGGAACAGCTACTCCTCTGCCAAACATAATAGCTGCCAACATAACAAAGTATTCATAGTCACTGTGGGCAATGATTCCAATATGCTTCCCTTCAATACCATTAAGAGTCATATCCAGCTGATATGCACATTTTCTCATATCATCAATATATTCAGAATATGTCCAACTCTGTTTGTCCTTTCCATCAAGCATCTCAAAAAAACACTCATCGGAATAGCTTTCCAGTTTTTTTAGAAATTTAATCACTTCATTATCTCGCTCTCTTTAATCTTTTCTTAATGAATACAATTAACATACATCCAACAGTTATGAACAGAAGCCTTGCAAAGAGTATTACAAAAAAACCAATAATCCCGTTCTCAAATCTTCCAGTCAATATGTACCATGGAACAGTAATCATTTCAACAGAATGAACACACATAACATATAATGAATAACGGCCAATAATCCTAATCCCCCCGACCAACACCCCGGTAAATTTATTTAGCTTCAGGAACAGGGATAAGATACCAACTCCCCAAAGACCACTCGCAATATAAGATATTGGTCCAAGTGAATACACATTGTCAGCCATATTGGTGATCATGCCAAAACACAACAGTAAAATATTGGGGACCACACACACCAGAAAATAAAGTACTATTTCTTTCAAGCTATGTTTTGAAATCAAAGCTTTACTCTTTTTCAACCGGTATCCAATGTGAATATAAAGCACCGCAACAAGTCCTTGAGATAAACCAAACGGCGTATACTTCCAAAAACTTAATATCCAACCAATAATTGATATTCCGATTGAAACAAATATTACATATTTATCATCTATACAATTAACTACAATGTTATATAAGACAAGTGCCCAGAACATCGCCAGCAAAAACCAGACAGCACCATTGGCAAACAGTGTAATCTGTCCAAATTCTCTTGTTTGGGTTACTCCATACACCATTCCGCCCAAAACCTTTGCTGTTTCTTCAAGTGCTCCCGGAATCCACCTAAAAAATGCATAATGTATACAGAATTCAAATATTATTACAACAATTACAGTAATAAAATAAGGTCTCAGTAGTTCCTTTGCATAATGACGCCAAGCCTTATCTATACTTTTTTTACGAAAACCATAACCTGCAATAATCAGTAGAGCCGGTACCATAGTCAAAACAATGCTTAGGCCAAACGCCAGTATAAGTTTTATCAAAAGAGAAATCAGATAACCAAATGAAAAAAAAGACAATGCACCATTATTAGAAATTGATGGAATTCTACCGAGTTCCAATTCAGGAAACAATGAGCTGTTGTGAGCTATCACAATCAGGAGCATCGCCACTCCTTTTAACAGATCAAACATTCCCAAAGTATTTGATTTTATAATTTGTACTTCTTTTTTCATAAATTCACCCCAAAAACATCAATACTGTGGAGCGTATGATTCTCACAAAACAATGTTTCCCCAGGATCCGTTTCTCCAATTCAAAGGTTTTGCATTATCTTTTGGTCTCTTTATCTGAATATCTATTCCTTTAACACAGTCAAGATCTGTGTTTTCACCAAACTGATCCATACAGAATACAGTATAAAATGTCTTATATATACCATTTGCAACATTCGACAGATTCATTTCAAGGACGCCCTCTCCCATGTCACCACTGTTTCCCTCAATCTGATCATAATACACTGAAGTAGCAAAGACCCGCTCTTCACTATCAGCCAGTTCCACTCTGATTCCTACTTTCTCAACTGGTTTAACTATACGCCACCTGAGCTTTAAATTAAGACTGTCATATGTCGTTAACGGAACTTCACTATCTATATATTCCGCACTTATAAGGCGTACGTCCTCTCTCCCTAACCATCCAGGTCTTACATATTCTGTAAAATCAGCATAACTGTCAGTCTTAATACTTTCGTTTCCAAAATATCTCCTACAGGCCTCATCAGTGTCACCATCGTACACAATTCTGCCATGATCCAATATTATGCATCTCTTACACAATCTTCTTACAGATTCCATGTTGTGGCTCACATAGAGAATAGTCCGATTTTCTTTTGCGGCAATTTCCCGCATCTTATTGATACACTTATGCTGAAACTTTACATCTCCGACTGCCAGAACCTCATCCATTATGAGTATCTCAGCATCAAGGTGGGATGAAACAGCAAACGCAAGTTTGACATACATCCCCGATGAATATCTCTTTACAGGAGTATCGATAAATTTCTCACATTCAGAAAACTCGATAATTGAACCAATCTTCGAATCTATTTCTTTCCTGCTCATACCCAGGATCGATCCATTCAAATATATGTTTTCTCTACCTGTGAGTTCCGGATGAAAGCCCGTTCCTACTTCCAGCAAACTGGCCACCTTACCATCAATATATATTGTGCCTCTTGTGGGACTCGTTATCCTGGATATAAGTTTAAGCAGAGTAGATTTACCTGCACCGTTGGCTCCTATGATTCCAAGAGTCTCTCCTCTTTTTACTTCAAATGAAACGTTCTGAAGCGCCGTAAATGACTCATTATGAAGCTCTGCCACTTTACCTCGTTTTCTCCTAAAGGCATCCTTAAGAGTTTCACCACTAACGGTCCCTAATATATAGTCTTTTCCGACATTTTCTACTTTAAGTATGCACTCTTCCATATCCTTAACACTGACACCTAACTTCTGCTATCAATTTCATTAAAAAGCCTGTCCTTTACTTTCCTGACAGGCCTTCCTATCAGTTTTCTTTTTGTTCCCTCCATAATCGCAAAACGTATCTCTTCATCTGTAAGACTACTGAGTTTCCTGATATGGGTTCTCAATATGCCAAAGCAGATTGTATCAAAATTTTTTAACGTCTGCCTTTTTTTTAATTTTCGAGCTTCTAAAAAGTTATCCTCCAGAAGATTAAAAAGCCTTGGAAGAACAGATTGGAGGACAAGGGTATTCATTATCGAATTCTCCCTATTTCGATAATAATAAAGATAATTCACCAGCATAACTTCTGACTTACAATACATCATATATTCAATCACAAAGCACAAGTCCTCAGCAAAAACTATACTTGTGTCTTTAAACTTTAGACCATTTTCGATGATAATGCCTCTGTTATATAGCCTTGAAAACGCCTCCCAGCTGTCCTTATACTGCAACAGCCTGTGGTCCATATTCCAAAGATAGTCTCCTTCAGTGTCCAGTCGATATTTTTCCTGAAATTCTCTAAAAAAAATAGCTTCAGGCCTATCTCCTTTCTCGTCAGTTCTATAATACTGAAACACATACATGTCACCTTTAGCAAAGCGCATGCGTTCCTTCAATGAAGAAAGTGCTCCCGGCACAATAAAGTCATCGCTGTCTATAAACCAGATCCAGTCCCCTTTAGCCGCATCAATCCCGGTATTTCTTGCACCTGCAAGTCCCTGATTGGCCTGGTGTATCACTTTATAATTATCTTTTCCTTCACAAAACCTGTCACAAATTAATCCTGATCCATCACTGGAGCCATCATCTACAAGAATCAGTTCATAATCATCAAAATCCTGTTCCTCTATAGATGACAGACATTTTTCAAGATAATCCTTTGTATTATAAACAGGCACTATCAAACTAAATAGCATAATAATTCCTCATATCAGACGATATCTATAAAATTCTTTTCGGTCCTTCCATACATGATAATCGCAGCTATAGCAACCAGGCATGTAAAAGCTATACTGTAAACAATGCCGGGAATGTTTATCCCCCCCGTTCCCGTGAGATAATATCTAAACGCTTCGATGAACGATGACATGGGATTAAAATATACCAGGCTCCTGATTATCGGAGACAACTGTGAAGTAGGATAAAGTACCGGTGAGATATACATCAGAACAGACATCACTGCTCCGGTCAAATGATCAAAATCTCTATACTTCACCGTTAATGACGAAATGATCATGCCTATTGAAGTTCCCATAATCATAGCTGCAAATAACAGAGGTATAAAAAGAAGCAGCTTCATCCCTGTAAACATTACTTCTCCTCTGACAATGAATATAAACAAAACAATCAGAAGTACCACAAATTGCAATAAACTTCTAAACAGGCATAATAGCGCATTTGAGACAGGAACAATTATCCTTGGAAAATAGACTTTCCCAAAAAGATATGCATTTTCCATAAGAACTCTTGTGTTACCGTAAAAGCAAGATGAAAAGAGATTCCAAATCACATTGCCAGAAAGGCAAAATAGAAAATAAGGAATACCGTCAGACGACATCTTCCCTACATATCCGAAAACAACCGTGAAAATACCGGTATTGAGAATAATATTAAATATCATCCAGAGAGGGCCTAATATAGTCTGTTTATATTGAAGGGAATAGTTTCTTTTGAAAAGCATCCACACAAGGCTTCTATAATTCCATAACTCCTTAATATCAACATTCCATATCTTTTTGTCACTGCTTATAATTGTCTTAGTCATTAAAGAGCATATCCTCTATTTCCTTAAAACGCACTTCCTTATCAATTATCTTCTTTCTCTCAATAATCCTGTCTCTATAGTATTGATTAAGTTCAGGATTATCCATCACCTTTTTCATTCCGTTATATATTCCAATTACAGATGGCTCCATAACAATTCCGTACTCATTGTCTCCAATGAGTTCCCTTACCCCCGAGCAATCAGTAAGAAGCAGCGGAACATCTAATAATGCCGCCTCCTGACTAACCAAAGAAAACCCCTCAAATATTGAAGTTGACAGAAACCAATCTGCCATCTTCATATACTTATATGGATTGTTCCTAAGTCCGATAAATCTAACGTTTTTAATCTGTAACCGCTTAGCAGCCCTCATTACGCGATTATATTCATCGCCCCAGTTTTCCTGACCGCCAACTACTATAACATCAAAATCATAGTCATCCAGTTCAAGCATGTGGACAGCTTCCAGAAGAAGGTCATAGCCTTTCTGGTAGTTTATACGGCCAACTACCACAAAAAAAGGTCTTCCATCAGTCTTTTTAACATCTATTACAGGTTCATTCCCGTCATACTCGATTTTCTCAACATTCAGCGGATTATACTTAACAACATAATTACCCGTGTCCCCCAGAACATCTATAAGTGAATTTTTAATATCTTCAGACACGCAAACCACTTTGTCATATTCTTTTAGTGTATTAAACTCATTTTCCGCACTTCCATAGAGATATTCAGAATAATAATAGCTATGATAATCAGTATGATACCAGGTATATTTCTTAGGGGCCTTGAAATCAGCAACAAACCTCGTAACATCTCCATCTTTTATAGATATGATCACATCGAAATCATTATGTTTCTGCAGGTAGGTATATCGTAGCTTGCAGAAACTCCTTAGTACAGTATATTTCACAAATGAGAATCCAAGTATTCTTCTATAATAGGGCCGAGCAGTCTTATAAATATAATGGACATTCTTGGGATAATAATCATAAAAATCCTGCTCCCTGTATAGAGACATTACGGTCACGTCATAATTCTCATGCCATCTTTCAGCAAAGTCCTGAAGGAGTTTTTCTACTCCACCACCTTTTATTAAATCATTTACTATCAAAATCTTTTTCATAGACAGTATTCCATTCTATCTTTTCGAGTTATGATAAATACTTCAGAAAATCCAAAAGAGCAGACTGTACGATAATACTGAGCAATATCGCACAATTAAATCTTTCTTAATTTATTAGTCTTCAAAAAGCCCTATACATTTCAACTGCAGGTGATAAAAAATTTCTAAACATAAGCCGAGTTATTATATAATGGAACAATCATTGATACAACAGTTTTTTCAAAAATTCTGATTTTTGAGATCAGTCAGTCATCAGAACCGGCTTCAAGTGTGTAACCTTCAAGGAGCCTTTGAATCTGTTCTTTGTTATTAAACATCATTACATCTATAATTGACAGTTTTGGTACAAATTCATCGTTAAACTGCTTGTATGTAAGATTTTCATTACATCTGACAAACCTGAGTGTTATACCCCGCTCTGCGAAGAACTTCCGGGAATACAGATTCTCTCCGCCTATCGCATTATAATACTCCGAAGCGTTTCTCTCCTTACAGATTGCAGCTACCAGATGCTCTTTTCTGCAATTACGATCGTAGGACAGATCCTTAGAGGTTCTGTAAATTGGTGTTGTTATTCCTAGCATTTGGGCAGTAAGTCTGTTTGCATGATCAAGAAAATCAGCCAGATTTCTCCCTTCATCAGTCAGTCCATATTCAATGACCTCTCTGACATGATCATATGTATCTTCAAAAAAAGGTGCTCTGGCATAGGCGGACCTTAACGTCAACAAAAGTCTGTCTGCTGTCTCTTTATCAAGGTTTGTTTCATGATCACAGATCAGTCTGTTCTGTGATACCTTTTTTATCGGTATTCCAAAATTGAACACATCCCCGTTGACCAGGATCCTGTTCCTATTGATATAACCATTCTTTATGTAATTGACATCATCGATGATAAAATACTCATCAACAGCATTCATAAGCTGCCAATACCCTAAATAAGGGAAAAAATAGGGCTGCATAATCCCGAGTTTCATGTCAAAATCTCCCGTTTAAGTGTTCTTTGAAAATACCTCGATAATCCATATGATATAAATTCAAACTGGTAAAACCACCTGAAGAATAGTATAATTTAGAATTCATATGAAAGGTATTACATCAATGAAGAAAACTGCTATATTCATAAATCTTGTCCTTTATATATGGCTTGGTATATTTAGCACACTCATATATCTGGAATTGTTGATTGGTTCTTCAAATAGTATAGACATAAATAAATATTGGATTCACAACATAATGATCTGCTATTTGATTTCAATTCTTGTCTTTAATATATTCAGAAAAAAAAGCGTATTACTGATTCTTTCATCCTTTGCATTAGTGTGGAGCATCATTTCTCATTTCGTTTTGCAATTACATGGAAGTCCTCTTTGTTTCAGTCTTTTTAAAACCTTTAAAACCGCAGTAACCGTAATAGATAACTATCATATAACAATTGATTTCCGAGTATTCATATTATTGCTGATCTTTGCTGCAAATATTGGTACAGTCTGCCTTTTTCCCACTAAAATTCTGAACCGGTATAAAGAAACAAAGATAAATATATTATACAAAGCAGCATTCCTTATGTTCTTTGCTGCGTATTCTGTCTTTGCATACTCCATCGCATATGAAAATATGAGTTGGGCACCATTTTTCCTGATCGAGCAGCGCGGATACTGTTCATATTTGATAACAGACAGCATATATTGCTTCAATCATTTCAGCAAACCCGAGGGCTATGATGAAAAACTGGTTCCTACCGGTCTGACCGAATGGGATGATAATATTTCAGATACATATCCCGATATAATTGTGATCCTGAATGAATCATTTAGTGATATAACCCGATACAGTGATGTCAAAACAGATATTGATCCCTTGGAAGAGCTGAACTATATCAGCAATCTCTACGCAGGTTATTGCATTACCCCAAATTCCGGTGGTGGCACAAATACATCCGAATACGAGCTGCTCACTTCTAATTCCTCAGCACTCTTAACAATAGATGCTCCTTTTAATTATATAAATTTTGAAAAGCATAATAGCTCTGCGGTTTCATATTTAAATGACCTCAATTACTCTACATATGCGTTTCATTGCTTTTCCAAAGAAAACTACAACCGTAAAATTGCCTATCCCGCCATGGGATTTACTCATGTCTATCTGGGCGAAGATAACTTTGAATATCATCATCGTAACGGAAACCGGGATTGGCTTGATGAAGACAACTACAAAGATATCATAAGAGTTTTTAACGAATCACCTGAATCTCCAAAATTCATGTATCTGCTGACATATCAAAACCACGGAGGTTATGAACAGAATCCTTCAGAACTTGACACCATTCATTCGCTGGGGCAATACGAGATATCCAATGAAATAATCGATGAGTATTTATCAAGCATTGCTCTTTCAGCGCATGCCTTTAAAGAGTTGACAGACTATTATTCATCAATTACCAGACCTGTGGTCATCTGCATGGTAGGTGATCACACATTTTCATATTCAGAAACGCTTAACACAATCTCCTCAACCAGAATTGAAAAGGAAATTGCCAACCGAACCGTTCCTTATTTTGTCTGGGCCAATTATCCAATCAACACCAAGGCTTTTACTCAATATACATCCATGACAGACCTGCTGCCTTCCATCCTCTATGCTTCAGGCATCAAATTGGATGATTACTATAAACAGATTTTAAGCCTCCATGAAAAAATGCCCGGCAAGACGGCTTTTGGTGTATATGTTGATAATGACGGAACCATAAAAGGTATTGAAGACGATCCCAATGCCAATGATGCCTGGAATAAATATATGTATGCGGAATACAGGCGTCTGACGAATTAATCCCATGCAGCCTGTTTCGTTTATTCAGTCTGTATTATCAGATGAACTCTGCTCATGGATTATAGAGGCAGATGAATAATTTGGGGAACACCAAAAACATCCGGTATTTCAGTTTCTGTTTAAGGCTCAGCAGTTTGCCAAACTTTTGCAGCACTTCGCTGTATTTTTCTTTAGCCACAGACATTAAATTTGCATCATCTGACGCACCGGCATCATGATAAAACGCTGCACACTTATATAGAGCATTTTTCAATGTAATCAGGGCAAAATCTCTATCGCCGTTTTTCAGTGCATCATCTATTCTCTCTTCCAAAGCACATACAGCATCCAGGTGTCTCACATTTAATCTGTTTGCCTTGGAAGTAATCCCAAAAGAGTTATCTCTGTAAAGGTACAGTCTCTCGTCAACAAATATTGCAGTATGAATTCTGTCTATAATTTGACCGATAACAAACTCATCTTCGTGAATCCTGCCAACAGGATATCTGATTCCGTACAAAAGTTCTTTTGAATACAGTTTATTGCATGCTATCACCATCAAAACATACTCTCTGGACCGCATATCATAGAGCCATCTCTTCGCATCAGACTGATCCATCCTTGCAAATCCGCCATTCTGCATAAATGTATTTGTCAGCCTTGACGCTTCTATATCACAGATTGCAACATCAGCATTTTCCCCGGTAACAGCACCATACAATTTCTCAAGATATTCTTTAGTAACTCTGTCATCAGAATCTATGAAACAAATGTAGTCCCCCTTTGCCGCATCAAGTCCGGCATTCCTTGCTGATGAAAGTCCCCCGTTTAGTTTGTGTATCGCCCTTACTCTTTTGTCTTTTTCTTCATACTCATCACATATCCTGCCGCTCTCATCAGTTGACCCGTCATCAACAAGTATAAGTTCAAAAGAATCAATAGTCTGATCAAGTATTGATTCTATGCATTCTCTTAAATAGCTCTGTACATTGTATACCGGAACAATGACTGATATAGATATCATTGACATCCCTTCTCCAAATTTCATCTTCCAATCATACGTTTAAAATCATTTTTTAATCGCATCAATCTGCAAAAAATCCTCTTTCCACGTTTTATCCCAAATATTCTGTTCAGCATATGACGCACTTTTGAATATACTTTGACATATCTTCCTTGCCAACTGGCATCAAAATGATGAATACTATAGGTATTTCCGGTTATCTTCAAACAGCCTGTGTCATAATCTTTTGGACAGAAAAAATCCACCGGAAAGATCTCTATTCCATCTACTGACTGCCTGGATCCATCCTGCTTTAGTCCATGTCTGAGAAAAACTTTAGTGCATATTTTCGGGCTCTCAACATACCGAATTTCATTATTCAGAAAGTCATAAGGCTCATCCCCATCATAACAAGCCATCATTTCTTTTAATATCTGCATGCCGGAAATGCATCCGAATCCCTGACCATCATTTACAATTTTATCATTCTCAAATCCCAGATATGCTTCATATTTGCACAAAGGAGACAGATCTTTAATAGTCTCTACGTCTGTGTCCATATATATTCCGCCGTACTGATACAGCACATCCAATCGTCCGTAGTCAGAAACAAAGGCCCATTTTCCTTCTTTATAAGCTCTCTCCATATAAGGATGTTTGTGAATATCGTAGTTGTCCTCATTCCACTCTCTTATTTCAAAGTCAGGGCAGTTTCTTCTCCAACTGTCTATACATTTATGTACAGATTCAGGTTTCGGATTTCTGCCAATCCAGAAATAATGTATTACTTTTGGTATCTTATAGTCTGTTTTATCTGTCATCAGTTTCCCTCAGATCCTATAAGGATTATCTGTTTCTTCCCGTAGTAGTCAGCCAGCGAACCGTTCACCCAATACTCCGGATCCTCAGAGATATCCAAAACATCCAGAGAATTATTCTGATATGTTTCATATAAAAGTTCTCTTAAAACTCATCTATAAGCTTTTGGATATCCTCCTGTCCGATCACCTGTGTCTTCTTTCCGGATATTCTGTAAACCCTGTCACACTTGGACAAAATCGTTGGTCTGTGTGTTGTTATAATTACTGTTTTTTCAGGATATTTTCTGGTGATATTATCAAATATCCTCCTCTCTGTCGCCACATCAAGAGCAGATGTTGCCTCATCCATAAGAAGAATCGGACAGTTCTTTAGCAGTGCCCTGGCTATTGCCAGCCTCTGATTCTGCCCCTCAGAAAGTCCAAGTCCACTTTCGCCTATCTTATGATCAAGTCTATCAGGGAGTTTGTCTACATAATCATATATGCATGCCGTTTCAAGCGCCTCAATTATCTCTTCATCCTTTGCCTTGGGATTTACAATACGGAGATTTTCACGGATGCTTCCTGACAGCAAGCTCACTTTCTGAGGAACATAAGAAATTATGGAACGAGTCTGAATCCCCAGATCAGCCTTTTTCTTCCCATCTGACACATAAGCCTTGCCCTTTAGTGCAGTCACAATCCCAAGGATGATCCTGAGCATAGTGGTCTTACCTTCTCCGGATGGCCCCACTAGTGCAATGAGCTCTCCCGCCCCTGCTTCTAAAGAAGCGCCCTCAAAGACACTGTGTCCGTTTTTATATTTAAAAAACATATCCTCTACATGGACAGATATTTTCTTTGCCTCACCAGCAAAGTTCTCTATTTCATCCCTTGATACCATATCCGTCTCATCAGGAATAGACAGAAGAAGTTTGACCCTGTCAGCAGATGCCATATACGCCATGATAGTCGGAACCAGGTCAAGAAGGTCTTCAGTAGAGCGCCCGATCTGCAATGCCAGAAATGTCATTACAGAAAGAGCTCCAAAAGAAATGTGTCCTGTATGAACCCTGTAAAACATCCAGGTCACCAAAATACATGCACCTATAATCCCAGCTAAATATGAGGTACCATAAGAACTTACTATATACTTATTGGTAAGCAGATCGACCTTTTTCCTTCTGATCTCTACTTCCTTCATCCTGTTATAAAAATAATCTCCAAGTCCAAAAGCCTTGACTTCCTGGATATTATTAAATGTCTCAGTATTATATGAATTTATGAGTGACTCTATTTCCTTTATTTGGGCCTCAGACCGATAGATCTTGCCCATAAAAATCCTTGAAGCAACAAGTACGATAGGAGCTATTGTCAGTGCCAGAAAAATCATGCTGTAATCTATAAAGACGATATAAATTCCTGCACCAAGTATCAACGTCAGTCTGGCGATCATGGTTGGTACAAGCCCGCTTGTATTCCCCGCTACAGTCTTGATATCCGATGAAAGCCTTGTAATAAGATCCCCTGAATGATAATCAGTAAGCCCCTCCCATGACGCATCCATTATCTTTCGATAGACCTTCAGCTCGAGATCGTTATATATGCTGTTATAGTTCACAGACCCAAAGCGGTTTACTGAAATAGTGATGATCACATTGATTGTGTAAAGAGCCACAAAATATAATCCTGTAACCAGCAGCTTATCCACATTGTCTGAAAGTGCAAGATCAATAATATTCCCCACTCTGCTAGTCATATATATCTGATAAACTGCCTGCAGGACAAGAAATGTAATATACAAATAAAGCCTGGCTCTAAAGCTCTTAAATACCCCGAGCGCCCAGTTAAGCGTCTTGAATATCTCGCTAAAAAGGCGTACTTTTTCCATGTTTCCAAGAGATTCCATAATCTCACTACTCCTCTGAAGTATTAACTATCTAAACATCCCCCAAGATTGATAAAGAAGTATTTAGTACTTATAATAATTTACATGAATAGAACAATTAGCGCAATAATACCATTCTATAACTGCCTGGGCACTTTGCCCGGAATGCTTGACAGTATTCTGACCGGTTCCGTTTTGCCATATCAGCTTATTCTCATTGACGATGGATCAACAGATGGTTCTCTTGCTGTTGCCCAAAACTATGCTGAAAAATACCCCTTTTTTTCAGTTTATTCCCAGGAGCATTCCGGAGTTTCTGCTGCAAGAAACCTAGGTATCTCCAAGGCAACCGGATTTTGGATAAGTTTTCTGGATGCTGACGACTACATAGAACCTGACATGTATGAGAAAATGCTAAGCGCAATCGATGATGCCTGGAGATCAGGCAGCGCTGATATCAGCGGCTGTCTATGCGGATATTTTACACACAAAGAAGGCGTCACTACCCCTTATACCAGAAAGAATTCATCTTCATTAACATCCGGAGAAATGCTGGAAGCCATGTTTACGGATAACTCTGTCAGAGGCTTTCTGTTCACAAGGCTGTTCAGAGCAGATATGTTGAATGATATGTCTTTTGACACAAACATAAAAATCTGCGAAGATCTTCTTTTTCAAACTAAACTCTTCTCTGCAAAAGAGATGCAGTTTGCCTGCATAGATCTGCCACTCTATCATTACGTGGAGAACAAGTCATCTGCCAGTGCTACCCGCATCTATTTCGAAAACAGCAATTTCATATACAAACCCGCTTATGATCAGATTTTCCTGCTTATTAACAAGTATTATATATCAGACAGCTACAATTCGATTTTAGAATATAGCATGTATACTCTTCTAAAGAGCTATCGGACAGACAATAGTCCTGCAACTCTTGCTCAAATCAGGCTCCTGCAAAAAGAAATGAGGGGAGTCAAAACACCTTTTTTCAAAAAAAGCAAAAGACGTATTGCTTATGAAATTGCTCCTGTTGTTTTCAGTCGTTTTTATTCTTAAAAGAATGTTAATTATTTATCTCCAATTCTTATCCTCAACTTATCAGTAAGCTTTTCCTTACTTATAAGCATATATATACTGCGCTCGTTCTCTTCACCTGTATACTCAAAGCCCATCTTTTCATATAGCCTTCTGGCATGTGTATTAAGTTTATCTACCTCAACCTTCAAGCTGGTCATTCCTGCATTAATACCAATTATTATCGCTTTTTCTATCAGATTATAAAATAATCTACCCTGCAAAAGCCCTGTTCCTGATACAACAAGAGCAGTAACATAAGCCCTCTTGTTTATTTGATCATTAGCATAAAAGCAAACGTATCCAACCGGTTCTTCATCGATATATTCAGCGAGAAAATGTCCATACTCAAGCTGTTTTTTCGCAAACTTTTCAACAGAATCAGGTTCATCTCCAAGTCTGATATACTGACAATCAGAATGCCGATTAATAACTTCTACTGCTGTATCAAGATTATCAATCTCTCTGACAACGATATTTTTGTTCATGTATTGTCCTTCCGCATTTTTAAAATTCATCCATGAGTTTTTGGATGTCATTTTTACCAATCACTCTGGTTTTTTTATCAGCAATGCGATACACCCTGTCACACATTGACAGTACCGTTGGCCGGTGTGTTGTCAAAATGACAGTCTTTTTAGGATTTTTTCTCATGATGTTATCCAATACTTTTCTCTCTGTTGCAACATCGAGAGCAGAAGTTGCTTCATCCATTAGAAGCACAGGTGAATCCTTCAATAGCGCTCTTGCTATAGACAACCTCTGGTTCTGTCCTTCCGAAAACCCAAGACCGCTTTCTCCAAGTACATGTTCCAAGCCGTCAGGGAGAGAGTCAATAAACTCACCGATACATGCCGCCTCCAGCGCTTCTCTTATGTCACTTTCCGTTGCATTCTGATTGATAAGCCTCATATTTTCAATAATACTTCCGGCCATCATTGTATTGCCCTGAGGCACGTAAGAAATAAAAGATCTTGTCTGCTTACCAAGACTTAGCTTCTTATCCGACACAGAGGCATATACTGTTCCACTTAGCTTTGAGACTATACCCAGTATTATCCTGAGCATCGTGGTTTTACCCTCTCCTGATGGTCCAACAAGTGCTATTATCTCCCCTGGTTCCGCATCAAGACATGCTCCTTCGAACACGCTGTATCCGTTCCTATACTTAAAATACATATTTTCTAAATGGATAGATACACCGTTTTCCTTGGCCAAATCAGTAAAGATATCAATATCATCGTCAGGGACAAATTCATCTTCATCATGCAGCATGATCAGTTTCTTAAGTCTGTCTGTCGATGCCATATATTCCATAATGTCCGGAACAAGATTCAAAGTACTTTTTAAAGCGCCTCCTATCTGATATGCCAAAAAAGCCAGCACTGTCAATGCTCCAAAGGATATGACCCCAGTATGGACTCTGTAATACATCCAGCCAATACATATGAACGCTCCAACGATTTCAGTCAGGAAGGAAACCAGAAGTGATAGCAGAGAATATTCATTAGACTTAAGGTCAGCTTCTTTTCTGCGTGATTCCATAGAGTACATCTTTTTATAAAAGAACTTTCCAAGGTTAAAAGCCTTTACAGCCTGAATATTGTTGAACGTCTCCTTATTATAAGAGTTTATGCTTGATTCAATCTCTTTTATTGTCCTGTGAGATTCATAAACCTTTCCCATAAACGCTCTTGAAGACAAGAGAACTACCGGTGCTACAACTATAGCCACAAGTACCATCGTATAATCCAGATACAATATGTATAGTCCTGCCAAAAACACCATTATCATCTTTGACATCACTGTTGGTATAAGCCTGCAAGTATTGAGCGCCACACTCTTAACATCTGAAGTAAGTCTGGTTATCAGGTCACCTGAGTGATACTCTGTTATTTCTTCCCAGGAGGAATCCATGACCTTGCTGTAAGCGATGAGATTCAGATCATTGTACATATTGTTGAAATTTACTGCTGATATCCTGTCGCTCAAAAGACCTGCTATAACACTTACAGCATAAAGAGCTACAAGTGCGGCTCCTTTTTTGAATAATTCCCCTGCATTATCTGCAAGGGCAATATCAATAATATTTCCCATTCTTGAAGTTAAGAACAACTGATATATACTGATAAGAATCATCAGCATCATAAACAGATACAGCTTTACGCTGTACCTGTTTAGTATTGTAAGTACCCATTTAAGATTTCTAAAAATATCTGCTATGATATTTAGTTTCCCCTTCTTTATTAGAAATCTCATTAAAACAGCCTTTCAATTCTCGATATTTTCATTTTCTATGTCTTGCCATCAAAAATCGGTGAAATTCTCTTTTGTCTCTGTACCAAAACCATATAAAAAATCTGATTATATTTACCACCAGAATTGGCATTTTATTTTTATAATCGGCAGCCTTTTGAAATTCATATTTTCTTCTCTCATCAAAATTGAGTGGCAACCCGAGCAGTCCTGCAACTCTCTCCATTTCTTTTAATCTGTATAAAAATAAAACTATGTTCCTGAAACTAAAATAATCATTTTTAGACGACCAGGAACCACTGTCCTTATTAAGAACATATCTGTATGCCGCATAATACTCCTGAGAATTATAAATCCTTCCCTCAGACAAAATACCAAGGACTAAAAATCTGTCAATAACCTGAACTCTTGGTAAAAGACGTTTGTTATTCCTAATCAGATTGATTAAATGAATCACAGAACTTCTTCGATATACTGCTGTTGCCGTCTGTCCCGGCAAAACATACTCTTCCAAGTCGGAAACAGTGTACTCGTTTTTCTTTAGCATGTTGACGTACTGTTCAGTTTCTTCATGCCTTACATCATTTTCATCTATCACATAGCTGTTCCCAAATGCCGCCACATAATCAATGTTAGCATCCAAAAACTCTATCTGCTTTCTTAATTTATTTTCATCAATCCAATAATCATCGCCTTCAAGAAACGCTATATACTCACCATCGGATTTTTTGATCAGATCAAAAATATTCCTGAAAGCACCTAAGTTTTTATTTCGAATAAAAGCTTTTATTATATCAGGATGCCTCTTGGCGTATTCTCCTACAATTCTTCCGGTTCCGTCCCTGGAAGCATCGTCGCCAACAAGAACTTCAATTTCAAAGTTCACCTTTTGACTCACAATGCTCTCAAGAGCTTTCAATATATACCTCTCATGATTGTATGTCGCAACAATAACACTTACTTTTTTCATTTCTTCCCAAATTACCTTTTCAATGCAATGAACTATGTCTATAAAATCAATTCATATTGTCAATACCTGAAAATGAAATCCAGTCGTAATACGCATATAGAGGTGCTTTGCCGTCATATTCTCCTGCCCAGCCGGGATCGCATCCGGGCGATGCGTCGATGCAGATCGCAGCTTCATGTTGTGGAATATCAGTTGTGGATTCATGCACCTGCTGCCCATCAACATACCATTTTATCGAATCGCCTGTCCAATAAAAACCATAGACATGGAAATCCTCTGAAGCATCAAACCCAAGATCATAGCAGTACTCATGTCCACCTACACCGTTGGTAAAGTAGTTAAACTGAACAATCGTAGTGTCTTTCCCTATGAATTCTATATCAATCTCTGTGCCGCTCTCATTCTCTTTATAATAGTTAAAAAAGGCAGAAACAACTCCACTGTTTTTGATAGGCTTCATACTTACCTGATACAAGCCAAAGCCATATTTTTGATAAGTAGAGATTTCTCCTCCACTTAAATTCCCATCAATATTATCAGCAGTAAGTACAAGTTTTCCATCTATAAAATTGACATTTTCCGGCTTCCAGGCGCAATCCTTAATATTCGCATCGGAACTTGTTCTTTCCCAATTTGACTTAAGAAATATCCACCATTTATGAAAGTCGAAATCATCACGAAGAGATGACTGATCAAAAAAAGACATTTCATCCGCAGCATAAACATTTCTTCCCAATATCACTACCATAAAAATGGAAAAAATGACAATAACATACTTAATCTTTCTACCCATTTCAGCCCCCTCCGTAAGTATTTCTTCACCGGTTTCATTTGTTCCAATCTTCTATCACTACCTGCCTGAACTTCCCTGTATGTAGTATAAGCTGCAAATATGTTCTCTTCTGGTAAGAATCAAGTTCAAAAAAATGCCTGACATACATTTCTAAGGCTTTACTTCTAAAAAAGGCAAGAAGTCTGTACTTTCTGACACTATCGTCCGAGTACCTGACCATAAGTCTTTTAATTCCCTCAAAATACGTATACAACATATAGATATACAGTGGTCTATACATCATCACATCGCTGCATTCCAACCTGTCCTGTAAAGCATCAAGAAACCTCATATGTCCGGGACTCTGGGACGCTTTGCTTCCGGATATACTGTCCTCTCTTATCCTGTAATGATAAAGGCAATCGGGAATTACAGCAATTGAATCAGCTTGGGCTATGATCCTGTGTGCAATGAACTCATCCTCATGGATCCTTCCCTCCGGAAATCTGATAGTATCAAACGCTTTTCTTTTAAAGAGTTTATTGCATGCCAGGACTAATAAAACATTTTCGTCAGGGTAGATATCTCCCAGGATCTTCATAGCCTTATATGGAGATAATACCATTTTTCTTTCAAAAGAAACCCGCCCGGATGCATCTCCTTCCTCAACATACCCGCACGCCGCAATATCAGCATAGTTATCTGTCATTGCTTTATACAGCTTTTCTATATAGTCTTCATCAACCCAGTCATCAGAATCAACAAATGCCAGATAATCACCTGAGGCATATTCTATCCCCATGTTTCTTGCAGAAGAAAGTCCGCCATTATCTTTGTAGTAGTAGTGTACACATTCATACTTATCTGCGTAGTCCTTCGCAACAGCAGACGTATCGTCTCTTGACCCGTCATCAATAATCAATATTTCTATATTTGTATATGTCTGATATATAAGGGAGTCAAGGCATTCCGGCAGATACTTTTCAACGTTATAGCACGGAACTATCACACTCACCAGTGGCCTTGCATCAGCTTTTATCTGATGATGGAGTTCTGCTCTTATTCTATTAACAAGAAGCGGATGCTCATCGTAGGATATCTTTCTTGCAAAAAAAGCATCGGAATCTATCAGTTCATCATAGTCTTCTTCAGTAAATGTATATGGCTCTCCTCTCTTCCAATCTATCTTACGAAGGCTGCAATTATTCACTCTCTCTGCAAACCTGCTGTTCATTGCCAGTGTCGGAATAAAAAACTCATCCGGCGTATTTGTGAACCGGTACAGGTCAATGATCTGCTTTTTTTGCGAAACTACATATTTCGCAAATTCATAAGTTATACTGAACCATTGATCTCCTTTATAAAAGGTTATCCCTTCATTTTTCCCTGTTCTGTCAACATTATGCTTTTGTTGGTATTCCAGGAATTTCCATTGCTGCCTCAGCAGCCATCGCATAAAAGCTTTTTTTCTGCCGGGACCCTCAAACTGCCCTTTGCCCACAAATCGCAGAAGCGGATAATAATACCTTATTTTATATAAATAGTGATCGCCGTTTTCCCCATCCAAGTGACAGCTTATATATTCCCTATCCTCGTTTTCAAAATATTGATGGATGGTATTCTGGTCTTTTAGCGGAAAATCCACTCCCGACAGCAAATGGTAATACTGATACCCATTCTTTATTGCTGCTTCAAGTAACAAAAGTTCGCATTTTACAATACTGAGCGTTCCCCAATATATATTGATCCGATGGATAAAGAATATCCCTGATTTCTTTGCCCACGAAGTGATTTCTCCCTTATCAACTCTTTTTGTCTTTCTGTCAATATGGATATAGATGTCATTTCGCTCATCATCCAGTTCATTTATCAGTTTTTTCAGCATATGAAATTCATTATGCGCCATTATAAGATAAGCGTGTCTTTTCATAAGCAATCCTCAGATCAGTAGGGCATCCTCCAGTTTTCAAGTATGGCAAGTCCCCTGGCTCTTCTGTAAATGTCATAAATAAACAGCTTAATAGCATCTGCCAAATATCGATTATCTATTCTCGACCTCACATATAAGTGAAATCTGTATTTAATCCTTGCCACATCAGAAGGATAAGAACTTAAGATTTCTTTCTTTACCGAGCCTATTTCTCTGTATCTTTCAATAATAAATGAGATATTTTTCAGTGAGCAAAAAGCTGCTGAAACTTCCGATGCTGTATGACCAACGTATGAATTGTCCAGTACTCTGACTAAAACACAAGGAAAATTACAGAGCATATATTTACTGTCTTTACCATAAAAATAATTCCAGACATCTTCAAGCATATAAATATTTTCTGATATCTTATCAGCCAGATCAGTGTGTTTTCTCATCGCAGAGCTGCTTCCAACACTATATCTTATAAGTCTGTCCGGTATACTTATAAGCTTTTTCGAATACATTAAATACTTGATATTAAAAGCAAGATCCTCACCTATTCTGCATCTCTCAGGAAATCTTATATCATGTGATTTTACAATATCGGTGCGATAAAGCTTATTCCAGACTTCAAAACCAATGTGATAACGAAGTAATACTCCGGTAAGATATTTTAGTCTGTCATCATCACCGCCAAAAACATATTCTCCGATCCTAAAGTCATAATCTTCAAGTCTCTCACCATCCTCATTCCATCTTGAATACTGACACGATACCCAGTCTGCATCAGAATTCTCAATGGCATTGACTAAGATTTCTATTGCATCCGGTTCTAAGGCATCATCAGCATCAAGAAAACAGACATATTCACCTTTAGCCCGATCAAGTGCCGCATTTCTTGACGATGATACTCCCATGTTTTCCTGATGAATCAGGATTAGTTCATCGAATTGTCCGGAAGCAAGTTCAATATTCCTCAGCGTATCATCTGCAGACCCATCGTCCACAACTATGATCTGAAGTTTTTTATATGTCTGCAAATGAACGGAACAAAGGCATTTAGCTATATGCTTTTCTGCATTGTATGCCGGGATGATTAACGAGACAGTCTTACCGATCACTTAATACTTATCCTTTACTAAACTGATACAATTTCCTTAAGAAACAGAAAACATCAAATCGTCCGGTCATGAGGGCGAAGTACCGCAAATGGCTTATCTTCCCTGATCTGTGGACCTGCTTTAACAGGCTTTTAAACTCATTACTTCGTATTTCATTATCAAGTCTGCTTCTGTTGTCTGCCAGACTCTGCCTTTTCTCCAAGGCATCATGCATAGTCGTCAGTCTGCTTATCCAGTCGCTTATATAGATTGACTTTATTACCAAAAGGTTATCCTTCGTAACCCCTTCCTGTCTTGATTCCCAATCCAAAAATCTCCTGTAGATTACTTTAGTATCCTCAATATCATTTTTATGGTATGTCAAAGATAAGCTATCATAGCTTCGATTGATATAATGGTATAAGGGTTTGTTCACCATACCGATATTTCCGGGACAGCCATCCAGATAATCAAGATTAAACTTGAGGTCTTCACCAATATTTACATTTGGATCAAAACGAATGCCAAGCTCATTTATCTTTCTTAAATCATACAACTTGTTTGTTACAAAATTAAATATCTTTAACCAGGCAAGCGTGGATGCATAGCTTCTGCTTAGCAGATAGTTTTCACCCTCTATAAAACCGTGATCAGCTTCCAGGATCATGGTTTTATCTTCGACATTTTTATATAGAATATTGTCAAAATACATTCCACAGGTCAAAAAAGATACTTTTTTATCTCTCCATTCGCTTAATGCATCCAGATAACTCTGTATAAGACTTTTCTCAGGGCGGTCATCAGCATCAAAAAAAACAATATACTTTCCGCGAGCATTATCAATTCCGACGTTTCTGGCTATTGAAGCACCGCTGTTAGTTATGGGATATATTTTGATACGCTTATCATTTTCCGCAAACTCTGCACATATTTGCCTTGTTCCATCTGATGATCCATCATCAACTATTATTATCTCAATGCCGGAATATGTCTGATGAATAGCAGCTTCAAGGCACCCTTGTATGTAATTTTCCGCATTATATGTCGGTATAACTACCGAAACCAAAACATCATTAGTCATAATCAGTATTTTATATATTTCCACAAAAGAAGTGCCATTGCTTTTTTTAATCCCAAGACTGTAGGAACATTGCTAAACGAAATATTTCTATCATATAATTTCTTTAGTTTTTTTCTTACTTCACTGTCACTAATATTTCGATAGGAATACTTGATCCATTCCAAAAGAGTCACCCTACTATGCTGTTCAAGTTCATAATCTCCTTTAGAATTAAAGAATCGCGCTCTGTCATAAGCAGCATCCAAAAAGAACTGATAACGCTTATCCAGATCTGAGTGTATTATACTGCCACTTCTTTGATAGTATTTATAAAAATCTTCAGGAATGTATGATACTATTCGAGCCTTGTACAGCAGTTTGTAGGTTGTGGCCTCATCTTCATTCTGGACCCCAAGAGGAAAGCGAATCCCTTCAAACAATTCCTTTTTATACAATTTATTCCATGCAACACTGCATACATCATCGGATCGCATCATCCGGATAACACTCTCATGTCCGCTCCATCTTCCGGGACCAGGAGATGTGATAATATTCTCATCCTCAGCCTTTGGATCCAACGGATCAAACACATAAGAAATGCCACAGGCTACAACATCGGAATGATCACTTTTAAGCCTGATCATCATCTTTTCCAATGCATCAGCCTGCAGGTAATCGTCACTGTCGCAAAAGAAAATGTATTTTCCACAAGAATTATCAATACCTGTATTACGTGCAGCTGATAATCCCATATTAGATTGATGAATTGTCCTGACCCTGTTATCTGATCTTGCAAATTCATCACAGATTATTCCCGATTCATCTGTCGACCCATCATCAACCAGAATAATCTCTATATTTCTATATGTCTGACCGATTATTGATGTGACACACTTTTTCAGAAATGGAGATACATTATAAACCGGGACTATTATCGAAACCATGTCTTCTGAGGTAATCTCCAAAACTCTGATGATCCGGTCAAAATTAGAATAATAGTTTTCTATATCAAAATCACTTATACCATGAGCGCGGTTATATCCGCGTTCAGACAGCAGCGTTCTATAGTCCTTATCAAAAGCAACCTTTTTAATTGCTTCAGAGACATTGGCGACTATATCCCCTCTTTTTGAAACTATGTGTGCGCCATTTCCAACGACCTCGGGAAGAGCACCCGAGTCGGTAACAATGAGCGGCATGCCTTTTGCCATGGTTTCTAATGCCACCAGTCCAAAAGGTTCCTCATCGATTGTGGGCATCACAACAGCATCAGCAGTGTTATACAGTGCATCCATCTGTTCCGCTGATACTTCTCTTATACATGTGATATTACTCTCTTTATCCGCAATAGAGTGAATCAGATTTTCATATCCGGGGTCACCGCCGGAAAAGCCTACAATCACAAGCCTAAGCATGTCTTTGTAATTTCCATCCAATGAATTTTGGACAGAAATAAATGCCTCTGCCAGCTCCCTGACGCCTTTTCCCGGAATAATCCGGCCTGCATACATAAATGTAATTGTTGATGATTCTCTTTTGCATGATCTGCTATACTTTGACAGATCAACGCCGTTATATAGTAAAAATACAGCCGCATTATGATCACATTTTATGATCTGCTGCCGTATATATTCACTGACTGCAATAAACTGCACTCCGTTTCTGACAAGTTCACGGATCTGCCCGGGACTGCGATAGATATCAACATCATTGTGCATATGGAAATATATCGGAAAACTGTATTTCCCATCACACGCTTTTATTATCCTAACTGCAACCGACATCATATTGACTATGATGACAGCCTCGTACCCGGCTCTGAGTTCCTCTAACCTGTCAACAAAAGCTCTGACTATGATATTATCCAGTATTCTCTTTGAACTATCGGCATGCGTCACCCTGTAATATTTGTCCAACAGTCTGTCGGACTTTCCGGCACTGCGCGGATATTTAACTTTAACAAAATCGGTACAGAAATACGCTGTATCTTTATAGTCACAATCAAGGGTATAAAGATCGATCAAATAATGTTTATGTACTTCATTATCTTCTATTATTTTTGTTATCAGCCGTTCTACCGCTCCTCCACTGATCGCGGGTACAGGCAGAATACACGGGGTAATAATCGCTATCCTCTTCATGGCAGACTATATTTTTATCTTTTTCTGATATATACAATTGTGGCAAATGCCGCCACTAAAAATGCTGCAAGTGCCAGTCCCCTTCCCATCCATACCAGTGATGGATTAGCAACATGACTATTTATAACCAGATCATTTTCTTCAACCACATTAACATTAAAGCTGCCAAGCTCCGTCTCGATAGATTCTCCGTTGACATTGGTATACTTAAGCTTAATGCTGATGCTCTGCTCTCCCGGTTCAGTAAAGATTATATTGAAATCCTTGGTATAGGATTTATCCGCAGCTATGATACCCAAATCTATTTTTTGAGTGTTTTCACTAATCTTTCCATCAACAATTATAACAGCATCACTTATATTAGTTGTGCTGGTATTTGAATAGCTGATACTAAGTAATGAATTGCCATTAAGCATTGCCTGATTGCTGACACCCAATGAATTGACAGTGATGGCTGCAATTTTATGAGTCGGCAGCATCATGGAAACCATATTTGACAACTTAAAGTCACCACAGCCGTAGGTAAGTTCACAGTTCAGGTCAACGTACTCAGATGTAAGCTCGGATGCTACAACTAACGGAATATCTACAGTAACAGTATCATTATCCTCTATGTCACCGACAAAGATTCTGTTTGTGCTGCCGGATTTAGGGTAAATCATTCCCGAGATGCTCGAAACGGAAATCACCAGATTGCGTGCATCAAAGTATTTATTCTCATTTTTCAATGTAACTTTGACTGTCGTTTCCTTACCGGCTTCTAAATATCCGCCCTCAATCTCATAACTTGTCACTTCAACTCTGGAGTTAATGATTTCCGGCATGAGTTGTTGTTCCTCAGTAGCACGAGCTATTATAAATGTATCTAAAAAAACGTAAGCCGCCATTAGAATACTCGTAAACAGGAATATTAAATGATTAACTTTTTTCATGCTTTCCTTACCTTCTTAGCTTTCTTAATGCGCCTCTGCTTTTTGACTTTCCCGGCATATCGCTCATTGCGGAAATAGTCATAATCCTCATGGCTTGCAATGTATTGTTCCATATCTGTCTTATTCACTATAGTTCCGATCACATTGACTTTCGCATCTGTCAGAGTATTGGCAGCTTCTACGAGACCCTTTTTAGAAGTTCCCCCAATAGATGTAACAAGTATTGAGGCGTCAGAATTTACAGCGATCACCTTGGCATCCATAGCAGCATTAACTGCAGGCATGTCATAGATGATAAAATCATATTTCTCCGAAAGCTCATCCCTGGCCTCATCCATTTTCCCGGAGCATAACAATCTGACCGGATTATCGATAAGCTCACCACAAGGAATGTAGAGCAGATTCTCAGTCGTAGTCTCATAAATTACATCCGCAAGAGAAAACTTCCCCATCAAATAATCAGAGAGCCCTTCTCCTGCTTTCTCATTTAATCTTTTGAAATCGTTCTTCTTTCGCATATCACCATCAATCAGAACTGTTCTGCATCCTGAATCAGCCAGAGCCGCTGCAAGATTAATTGCCACCGTAGTTGTTCCGTCTCCGGTTTCGCAGCCACATAACACAAAGCTCTTATACCCGTTCTGCTTTTTCAAAATATGAAGGTTCATGACCACTTCGTCAAATGCATCCTTCAATATGTAATTGTCATTTTTATAAATATCTAATTTTTCCAAGACCATTTCTCCCATCATTTCTTGTAGTCAGGAATAACACCTATAACCGGTAACTGATTTCTGATTGAAGCTTCCCTTATAGTTCTGACTTTTGTATCAAATATCTCTAATCCGACGACAAACAGACATGCCAGCATAAAACCGACTATTGCAACTTTCAGTCTGTCCTTCCAGGCCTCCCTGCCGGCATTATATGACAGATACCCAAGTGATGCACTATCAAGGCTCTTTACCGCGTCAAACTTTAGGATATTCGCCATCTCAATGACATATGAATCCGCTACGGCATCTGCTATTTCCCTTGACAATTCCGGATCCGGTGTTTCTGCATAAAATGATATGACAGTTGCTGAACTATTCATAAAGCTTGTGATGGATGATCCTGTCTTTTTTCCTGATGAATTAACACTGATCGCTCTCTGAATAGCAGATGCGTCCACGTCACTTCTTCCCATAATAAGGGCTGCTCTCTGGCTGACCTTGTACGATGTAGCCACATCAAGGTATGCGTTCATCGCAGTGACAGCATTGGTCGCTTCAGAATATGAAGTGCTGCTTGCCGTGGCATATACCGTGGCAACAGACATATACCTGTCCTCCCCAACGTCCAGCGTCAATCCGATACCTATAACAAAAAATGCAAGTGTAATAAGTGCAATATACCATTTTCTCTTAAATAAGGTCCTAAAACACCTCAGTACATCAATTTCCAGTTCATTCTTATACATATATGCTTCCCTTCTAATTATAAGTTGCTTCAAAAATAATAAATGGCATAGTGTCGTTAATTATAACATCATAGTTTCGGCTTGTATACCAAAATATCTCAATAACCGGTCATCGGATAAATTGAATAAAATTGAATAAAATTAGTGAATATCATCATACATATCTGTACTTGGCTTAACTATACTTATGGTGTATAATTTTGAATTACTTGTATGCCCTAATGATATTTTAAAGTATCCATAAATGTATAGGAGATACTGAAACGCCATGTCTAGAAGAAGTATTTTTATGGTTGGACTGACTATTATTATGATAGTATTTGCAGCTATTATTATGCTTTGTATAAAAGATGATAATACTGCTCCGCAATTGACAGCTCTGGTTCTTTCTGATGAAGAGAAGATCTATCCATGGTATAACGAGAAAGACGAATGTTTTTATTATTTTGTCCCTTCATATGCCGATCTGAGTAGCTCATTTTTTGAATTGGATAAGAATAAAGAAGCCATTATTGACGGAGAAGTATATTCTGGAAATAGAGAGATAGATAATCTGGTTTATAACACTGAATACTTAATGGATTATAACAACAAACAGAGTAAAATCATCTTTGCAAAGTCAGAGAATGTTTCTACAATGTATGTTGCAACAGCGACCAACACAATGGAAGCTGTTCTGCAATCCAAAAGCCACAAAGAAGTGGCAAAAATAACCGTTGTCGATAAGTGTGGAAAAACAGATACTGTAAAAACAGATGCTTACATCAAAGGAAGAGGAAATACAACCTGGTCATCTGAGAAGAAGCCATTTTCAGTTATTTTCAGTTTGCCGGAATCAATTTTGGGAATGGCGCAGAGTTCTAAATGGGTTCTGTTGGCGAATGCCGTAGATTATAGCGGAATTCGAAATGCAATAGTCCTTGATACAGCCCAAAAGGTTGGGATGGATAATACATCTGAGTACGCCTTTGTGGATTTGTACTTGAATGGAGAATATTATGGGCTGTATACGTTGTGTCAGTCGGCTGAAACCTTTTACGAAAGATCTGAAGTTGATCAGGATGACTCGTATCTCTTTACAGCAGAGATTAAGTCCAGGCTTTCAGAAGTGAATTATGCAATATATGATGAAAGCGATACATCTATAATTGATGTAAGAAACCCGAAGAAACTAAGCTTTGATGAGAAGAATGAAACACAACAGATCATCAGTCAGATTAAAGATGCAGTAACTGAGGGTGGATCTGCGCTGGAAAGTGTTATTGACATAGATTCCTGGGTCAAAAAATATCTGGTTGATGAGATATTCGAGAATAGTGATGCCGGCTTGAGCAGCTCGTATTTTTATACCTATACGAAAGATGGATCAACGAAAATATATGGCGGACCAATATGGGATTATGACAGGTCACTTGGAAATCCGCACTGTTACCTGGGAGCAGCTGCCAACCCGGAATGTATATTTGCAGATCATGATTATAAAATACTCTGGTATTCGAAGCTGATTTCAGACCCATATTTTCACGCCAAGGTGATAAATTCTTTTGAAAAGAATTTTATCCCTGTGCTTGAGGCACTTTTAGATGGAGGAATAAGCGATTATTCTAAAGACATTTTATCCGCCAAGCAGAATGATGATATTCGTTGGAATATTGATTCCTCTGAGGAATATTATTATTTGACTGAATTTCTTTCCAGACGTCTATCATTTTTGAAGAGAATTTGGTTGGATAATGAAGACTTTGTTGAGATAGGATACTACACTCCGAACTTGTCACATATCTATATTCGTGGATATCTGCCAAGGGGGACATCAGTTTCAAGCAATCCCGAATGTCTTGCTCTATTCGACCAAAATCACAAATGGTATATAGAAAATACTAATGAAGAATATGATTTTGATTCAGCTGTTAACGAAAACATCACTTTGTCAATGTTAGAAGATGCCAGCTCCAATAATAATAGTATTAAAAGAATCATTACTTTAGTTTCAAATAATAAGAAAATATTACTAATTATTATTTCTATGGTGGGACTTCTCCTTATGCCATTGGTTCTCAGGTTTTTCTTTTTGTTCAGGAAGGGGGTGGCAAAACAAAAATGAACTTAAAAGATAAATATAGACATGAATATAAATACCCCATTAGTGATTTGGAGGCTGCTATATTAAAAGAGCGAATAAGAAAACTGATGCATCTGGATAGTCATGTAGGTGAATCGGGTATGTATCATATTTCAAGTCTGTACTTTGATGATTACTATGATTCATGCTACTATGAGAATGAAATCGGATCTGATCCCAGAGAGAAGTTTAGGATAAGAATTTATAATAAGAATACCGATATAATCAGTTTAGAGTGCAAAAGAAAAGAACGTGGAAAGACCTTAAAAATATCCTGTAGATTACAAAAGAGTCAGGTTGAAGATATAATAGCAGGCAGACCCGTCAAAAACACTGACAATAATTCTTTATTGAATAGATTTATTATTCTTCAAAATACAAAAGGCTTAAAGCCTAAGGTTATAGTTGACTATAAAAGAGTGCCATATATTGAGAGTGCGGGCAATGTAAGAATCACCTTTGATAGTCAGCTGGCTTCTTCGAAGAGAATAGAAAAATTTTTAGATGGAGATTTTGCTTCTCGCCCTATAATGCCTATTGGAATGCTATTGATGGAAGTAAAATATGACGAGTTTTTACCGGACTTTATTTATGATACGTTACAGCTGAACCATCTTACACAATCGGCCTTTTCAAAATATTATTTATGCAGAAAATTTTGTTTTTAATTTGGAGGAAAAAATGTACAGTATAAGAGATATAATCAAAAAATCATTTCTCGAAGGGTATGCTGCCAACGATATTACAATAACTACTTTTATTGTTGCACTTCTGGTAACAGCACTGATTGCTGCATATATTTTTACAATTTACAAGCTTTTATGCAGAAAGACTTTTTATTCTAAAAATTTTAACATGAGTCTGGTTGGCGTTGCACTGGTTACTGCAGCGATAATCATTACAATCCAATCAAGTATTGTGGTTTCTTTAGGAATGGTTGGAGCACTTTCAATAGTAAGATTCAGGACAGCAATTAAGGATCCGCTTGACCTGATGTTTTTGTTTTGGTCTATAAGCACCGGAATCATATGTGGTGCCGGATATGCTGAATATGCAGTAGTTTTGGCCATAATCCTGACTGTTGCAGTTGTGGTTATTGACTGGCTTCCTATTTCCAAGGCCCCAATGATATTGATGGTTGAGGCAAATAGTATTGATATTGAAAACAGTATATTGAAAACAGTTGGACAATATTCAAGACATTATACAGTAAAATCTCGCAATGTATCTATTTCAGAGCTTAGCTTGACGATAGAAATTGCCACTAAAGATGTGACAGCTTTGGTTAAGAATTTGATAACTGTTAATGGTGTATCAAACGTATCTGTTCTTGCCCACGATGGCGAAGTTACTTTTTAATTATAGCAGGAATTGTGAAAGTATTGAAAAAAGGATTATACCGTACCGATACTCTTAGAATTGGCATAATCTGTGATATAATTAGCAGCAAGAGCTGATATCTATTTTCAAATGTTGGGGAAAAACTTATGTATATATTATCATCGTCAAGCAATAAAAGTCTAAAACCCTTTATCACATTCATATGCGGCATTGCTATTTTCTGCAGTCTGCTCAGTACTTCTCCACTGATAAGTCAGGCTTCCGGTGCCGCTTCATCAGAGAGTGAAAACGGTGTGTCATTTCAACATAGCTGGGCTGACAGATCAGGTTTTGATAATGAAGCCAATAATATAGCAGACTCAATTACAACCTCCCAGACATTGTATTTTGCATCTGACGGTAACGATAAGAATTCCGGTCTTAGTCCCGATGTACCAAAGAAAAATCCGACAGATTATCTCAGAAAGGGAAATAGTACCCTATTATTTAAAAGTGGAGATATCATAACAGTAAAGCGCAGTCTTGCAGTTGGATCTAATATAAAAATATCTACATATGGCGGAGCTGAAAGAGCTGTGATTAATGCAGTGCCGGTCAACTCCGCACCTTTTCAGCTATATGATGCAGATAACAATATCTATTCAGCGCCCATTGACAACATTACCAGTTCACATTCCAAAGTGGCATGGATTCGTTTAATAGGTTCTACTGAAGTAAACTGGCACAAAGTATTCTCCTTCGATGAATTGACAAGACATATGGATTTCTACTCAGATCTGACTGAGAATGTTCTATATATTAAATCCGATGCAGATTTGACAGGCATTTCATTTGCATTTTCAAGCAGTGCAGGCGGTTTAAGTCTAAAAAACAGCTCAAACTGCTTAATTGAAAACGTGGAAATCGTCGGTGGTGGCATTGGTGTCAATGTATCCAGCTCAAGCAACGTCGTTATAAGGAATTGTTTTGTCCACCATGTAGGCGGTATACAAGGCATCAGTCAAAAAGATGGCTCCCCCTATCGATACGGAAACGGGATTCAAATCTGGGCTACCGATGTGAAAAATGTCTATGTTTATGATAATTATGTCACCGATTGTTTTGACGCAGGGATATCTCCGCAAATAAGTGGTACAGACAAAAAACCGAGTGATTCAATATTTGTTTACAATAATTATATTGACCGTTGTCTTTATGATATTGAGTTCTACGAGAACAACAAGTCAGGAACAGTTCCATGCACCAATGTAGTTATTGCAAACAACATACTGACCAATGCATTGGATGTAACCGGTGGCTACAGATATGCAACCTATGGATATACCAGCTATTTTTGTTCCTGGAGATGTGTATGTGACCAGACAAGGTTTTATGTGTACAACAACCTTGGATATGGTACCACAGAGTATGCCTTTGCCTTTTACAGTGACTCTCCTGCCGAGACCAGTACCATTGAAAATAATACACTTATTGTAATGGACAAAGACGACGTAGATGATTGTATAAAAAATCCGCAGTTCTATGCCGGAAGCAGCTCTGAAATCATTCCATCAAATCGGCTGTCAACAAGCCGTAAAGTAATCGAAGACTATATCAGAAGCCAGACTTCACGATTTGACAAGCACAACTTATTTTTCAGCTATTTAGACAGTCTATGATCATTATAGACAGCTAGCATAACGTATATAAGCAAAAAACTGTACATGTTTTTGGTGTTAAGAGTTGTCAGTATATAAGCCAGACACATCATTTGCATATATCGGTTTTTAGGGTCGGCAATAATAAGAACAAGTAGCATTAATATAACGCCTGTAAGCCCAAGTATTCCTTCATCTCCAAAAATCTCAACAATACCAAGATCGTATGTATGCCATCTTCGCCATTCGCCACGGGTGAAGTAATGAATCTCCCTCCTTGTCTGGGCACCGGATCCAAGTCCGAATATCGGGCTTACCCGGGCTGTATACAGAAGTCCCGTAAACTGTTGTATTCTGGAATTACTTCCTGAAGGGTTTTTCCCGAATTCAATATTTTCATCGGGCGCACCTTCATTCAGGTCAAAATCAAATCCCACTTCATTGAGAACAGATTTAACAGATCCGGTATAAAAATATCTGTAATATGGGTTTACAATACTTAGCACAGAAGTGAAAACAAAAACTGAAAACATTACAGCCGCTAACTGCTTGCAGAACTCTACTCTTCTGTATTTTTCAGTAAGAACATATACTACAAATACCGCAAGTACTATAAATAAGAAAATAGCATCTGCTCTGGAACCGGAATGGATGAGGGCAAGCATACACAGCCCCATTGATATCAGGTACTTCTTTTGTCTGTATATCTCATACAAATACAGGATCAGAGGCAGCACCAAAATACACATATTCCCGTAAAACACAGGAAGTTCCATTGTAGTGGTTGCACGAAGTAGCCCAAGTCTAAACTGTTTTTCATTTAAAACAAATCTGGAAACTGTATACAGCGCATCAAAAAGGCGAATGCCGGTCAGGCTTTCTAAAACTCCCATAGCAAATAAAAACGTCGCAGTCCAGACGATAGTCTTTATCAGCGTACGTACCTCTTCTTTAGTCGGTGCCAGAACATAGATTGCCACAAGCAAAAACAGTTGTTCAAATATAATTATGAAAATTGTTTTTGCTGCCTGACCATAGACTGAAACATAATACAAATTTGAAATGATTCTCAATGCAAAATATCCGATAAAACAATAAAACGGCTTAGGAAGAGATTTTAAATCGATGTGTCTTATATCTATATTCCTTCGCCTATTTATAAAAGCATAAATATAAAAGATTACATACATAATTCTGCTGACAGTGATCAGCGGAAATGAACTTCCGATCTCAATGCCATAATAATCAGGCAGAAATAACATACAATTAATAAATAAGTATAGATATCTCTTGGTTTTAAAAAGGTATACATTAGAAATGAGCAAAACCAAGGTAAATATAGCTAAAAAAGCCAGATAAACTTGTGGCATCTCTTTATCCTCTTATTAGTATTAGAGAAAAAAAACTTGTAATCAATTGATTCAGTTTATTTATTATCATCTTATCCAAGTTATAGTATATTTTTGCAAACAAACTGACAACTATTAAAAGTAATATCGAAGCAATCAGTCTGTCATTTTCTACATTCAGTGCAATAAGCACCTTCATAAAAAGAGGCCTTATTCCGAAATACTCATGAACGATCATGATTATCATTGAATGCCTACCCCAAAACACAAATAACCTTTTTAAAAATACTACATGAGTAATAATATATTTTGAAACAAAAAAAACCGTCATAAAACCAATTATTCCAAACCAGAACATCGCACTGTATTTCCCAAGATTCATCATGTGCATATCAAACTCAATACCCTTGCCATTGAAATAAAAGGCTGCACAGACAAGAATGATCATTCCAATCACGCTAAAGATGCCTGCAGTATGAAAGCTGTGTTTCTTCTCAAATATGTATGATTTCATGAAGTACCCGACAAGCACAAAACCTGCTGCACAAAGTATTCTCGCAAAGCTGACAATCACAGCACTTACCCTCTGCTCTTTTACAAAATCATCAATATCCGGAATCAGATATTTGAAGAGATCAGAAATAATAACCATCAGAAATGCTAACAGAATATAATTCTTTTTAATCATAGAAATGATGGCCCCTACTAATATCTTCGCCCAAAACAGAGATCCCACAAACCATAAAACACTTATTCCATAAAAAATACAGGTAATAAATACATTGTACTTATACTCTCCTAAAGATATTTCACGAAATATCATCAATCTGAATATTCCATCATTAAGAAGAAATATAAGTGAATAAAAAATATAATATGACAGCAGTTTTGACTCTCTAAAAAGCAGCTTAAGCTTCTTACTTTCAGGCTCAATAAACAGTCCTGACATAATAAAAAACAATGGCATATGGAACATATATATAAATGTATGTAAAACCGAATCAGAATTAATGGAGTGTCCAATCACAACCAAAAAAATTCCAATTCCCTTTGCAATGTCTATTTCATCATAATGGTACCTCTGTTTCATAAATAAGTCATTTCCCCGTAAAAATTACGTTTTTAACTGCTCCACCCAACAATTCCGGAATTCTGAGTTCTATTTAAACAGTTTACTTTTAAGCTTACCGATTATGGAATATACCAGTTCATTTTTAAGAAATAAAAGCTCACATAAGTAAACAATGCAGCTCATTATAATAATAATCACTATAGACATAATTTCATTGGAGATTTCAAGATGAACTATTCTGGAGATAATTACTATACTGGCACATCCTAAAAACGCATGAACGGCATTCTTAAGAATCTGAGGCAGATCAACAAACTCCATAAAACGCTTATTTGTGATAATACAATAAATAAGGACAAAAAACTCTGATACCGCTGTAGTAAAAGCAGCACCATTTTGTTTCCATACAGGCAGTATAAAAATATTCAGAACCACATTTATTACTGCACTGCATATTGTAGCATTAAGGTTTAACTTTTCAAGTCCGAGCGGAATATTCAGACAGTAAGTTACAGCTCCTCCCAGTATAGCACCTACAAGAGCAACGCTTAAGATTTGGAGGGTAAGTACTGATTCTGCATACTCAGAACCTCCCATAAATGAAATCACTTCTTTTGACACACAGATAAGTCCAATACTTGCAGGCAATAGAATAATAAGAAGATTAGATATCATCTTTGTATAGACATTTTTAATACCGCCTATATCATTCTTGCCCCAATAGTAAGAAATTCTTGGTATAGTTACAGAATACATAGCTACCAGAAGCTTTTTAACTACACCATAGATTTTTACAGCTATCGAGTATAAGCCTACAGCCACATCCCCCGACATAATACCCAGCATTGTTGTATCAGCGCTCACATATATAGAAGTTGCTATACTGTTAGCAAACAGAAGCATAATCGGCTTGATATGCTTTTTGACTTCCATATCAAACGTAAATTTTATCTTCAGATACTTTCTGCAGCGATACCAGTTCATTATGCAGACAACTGCAGGCGTAACAACCGTGATCAGAGCATAGAGGTAGTAATCTTCTTCCTTTTTTACAATTGCAAACAGGAGTATAAGTGAGAGAAGATGCGTAATAATACTTCGTACTGTAATATACAGGTAGTCTTCAAATATTGGATTTATCCATTCAACTCCTAACGTCGTAAATCCAAAATACATACTCAGTATCATGATCAGCATGCCATATGGTTTTAATTGTGGAATAAAAAGCACGCAGAATATAAGCAATAGATATGAAATTATAGTAGAAATGACATTTATACTGAATAACTGACTGGCAAATCTCCCCAGCCTGTCAGTATCATCACGAAGTTTTGAACCTTCCCGGATTGCATATGAACCTACTCCCAAAGCAGCAATCATCGAAAAATAACTAATGATCGAGTTTGAGTAATTGACTTTACCCATTCCCGCAGCATGAAGTATTCTAAAAACATATGGATAGGTAATGAGCGGGAACAAAATAGCTATTCCGCTTTTTGCTGTATTAAGTACGGCGTTTACGCCAACAGATCTGTATTTCTTGTTCAAACCAATTACTCCTTGCTTAAAACTTCTTCATTTTCGCCGCCACTCTTGCCGGTGATATATATTTTTTCAACAATAGCCATAAAGAAAGCTGTCCCCAGTATCCTCTGCCCATCAAAACAATTCAGCGTACCTGCAGAAATGATAATAAATACTAAAATTCCCAAAACCAGGGTTTTATATTTTGAAGACTTGGGGAGCCTAAAATAAATGTACGCAAATCTGGCTATCAGTAGCACATAGAACATGGCTCCCAAAATACCCATTCTGAAAACCTGTCCCAAAAATCCCAGATCATCCAAATAAGCAGTATGTGTCGGCCCATACGCTATCGATGTCAGATAGTCACCCACCGGTCTTACCCATCCCATTCCTAGTAAAGGACGCTCCAAAAAAAAGCCAGTGAAGTATGCTATAGAGTTAAGTCTGGCAATAGAAGACGCAGCAGCATCATTAACTGTAGGATCAATACTAAATGAATTGATAATTTCATGATGTAATCCCAATCCAAAAAAGATGCCTGTAAAGACAATAATGATAACATATTGAAATAGTTTTATGCTTGTTTTTTTCCTCTGAAATATCCACATGAACAGAAAAGATATTAATAATGATAATTGATACATTCTGGTCTGCTGAACATACAACTCCAGGATAATCCCCAGCATAAATACGGCAATATCCTTCCTTGTCGCCTCACTAGTAACTATTTTCCAAAATGTATATATCATCACTACAACATACAAAGAACCGGCAGAAGCTCTTACAAATGCTGTTTTAGAGTTTATATGTCCGCCAATCAAAGCTATTCCCAGGATATTACTGGAGATAGCATCTATCAAGCGCAAAAACATAAATGTCACAGCCAATATATAGAACATTTTCATGAACTTTTCAGTTCCATATTTTTCCATCCCAACGATCATGACTAAACTGAACATCAAAAGAAGATAGCTGCCCACACAGATAAACATATCAAAAGCAGACTCTCCATAATGAAGCATCGAAAAAAAGCTTGTAACAACTATAACTATAAAAATATATAATAAAAATCCAGTTAAAAATCCATACTTTTTAATGGAAGCAATTATTTCCTTATATAAGACAACAGAGAGTCCTAATGCCAAAAGCCAGCTGAGCTGCGTCATGTTTGCTCCATATGATACATTGTACATAATATACATACATTTATATGAAAAAAAAACACATAAAAAACTTCCAAAAAACACAATATTTTTTTTGTTTACTGCAATATACATATAATACCTTCCAAATAAATCTATAAACGCTTTTCCAACCTTGGAAAAATAATGGTTATTACTTTTGATAATCCCCTGTCTTTTATGATCTCTCTTGCTTTTAGCTTGACAGATTTCTTTATATTGCAAAGGATTACTGCATTATCAGCAGACATATGCCTTACGAGAAAACTGAATATCCTGTGATTAGTGCTATCTTTGGATGAATGACGCAGTTGACCGTTACCGGCTACTGCCTCCTCAAGAGTTCTTTCAGCAACACTCAAATCACCAATAACTGTATCAAACAGATCAATTCCCTTTGAGGTATTAAGAAGAACAGCATTAATTCCCTTTTTGAGATCTCCATCAAGGCAGCTGTTATCAAGTCCCCAGAAATCTCCCAGAGTTATGTCTCCTGCTCTCTCTTTACATGCATAGCGGCAGCTGTAACAATTATCTCTGTAAACGTACCCTTCAATAAACCCGTTGTAGTAATAGCTGTTTTTCAAATTGCCAATATATAATACCTTATTATTCTTATCACGTATTTTAATACTAAAACCGTCCTCGTCCCTAAAGGTAATGGTCTTATCATCAAAAGAATCAATACCGCCTTCTCTGCTCATACATTCTGCCAAAGTTCTGCCGACAGGGACTCCATGGCATACCAGATCTATACAGAATAAATTTGTATCATTTTTAATGAAGTTTCTTAGCGCCGCCACCTGACATGGTGTACCTATAAACAAAACCTTTTGTCCCGTATTTAAATCAGCGGAAATTCTTTTATAGGTATTTCCAATCCTGCTTTGAACATATTTTGTTCCTTGCAGTTTTTTTAAGTTGTCAACTCTATCAACCCGAATGTGCTCTATATTGAGTCCGTGTGTATTGGATGCGCCATACACAACACCACCATTCTCAACAAACTTAATTGACAGTGCCGTGGCGATACCACCTGATGCAGATTTTGATCTGATATCTTCATCAGCATATGCTGCATACACCTTCGATGCAGCCTTTAGATCAACTTTATTGATAACAGGACAGACTTTAGTACATAACCCGCAGTTTACACACTTTTCTGTATCAGTAAAAGGTCTGATTGCGCCATCTTTATCTGCCCTCATTTCAATTGCCTCTTTGGGACAACAATTTGCACAGGCATAACATCCGGTACATTTATCCTTTTCGCAGAGATGTCTATTTTGCATTTGATTACTCATTTTATTCCTTTATTGCATCAATAAGGTATTGTCTGGATTCTCCGACAACTTCTTCTATACGGCTGTTATCATATTGTATATCCCTTAAGAAATCCCGCTGTTTCATATTTTTAGCGTCATTCATAGTAATGATCCTCTCCTCGAGGTTTATTTTAGATAACAGATTATGTATTCTCTGGTCTTTGTATACAATTCCGTTCCTATGCGCTTCCAAGGCATAGAATTTCTTTCGGAAGATCACTGAAAACGCTGTTCCATGGAATGAAGATGATAATACCAGCTCCGCATTCTTAACAAGTCCAAGAAAATCTTCCGGTGAAGTTACATTAACCCATTTAAATCCCTTACCTAGTGTTCTGTATACTCTGTTGGAACTAAAAATAACTTTTACAGGCAAACCTGTTATTTTAGATATCCTCTTAACCATCTCTATTGCTTCCGGGTTATAATCTATTGCATAGAAAAAAATGTATTTTTCATTCTTTCCATAATCTGAAGCAACTTCATTCCATTTATCTCCGATCAAAAGAGTCGGATCCATTACAGTGATGGCTTTTTTCCCGGAGAGCTGCTCTATTATTGAAATGCCGGATGTCTCTCTTACGGAAACAGCATCAAACAATTTCAAAGCACTGCCAACGGATCCCTGTAAATTCCTCTTTTCAAAATCTTCGATTGTCCCATTCCCAAAACTCGGAGCATACGCAATCTTTTTCCCGCCAAATTCGGGAACAAAGTAAAATAGACTAAAGTCGATTGATCTTGGATTCCATATCTGATCACTCCCGACTATCATGGCGTCAAAATCATTTAATCGCCTATCCTCCACTGATGCGAATTCACTTGCTTCATCCTTGATTTTCAATCTGTTTCGCCGAAATTCTTTAAAGGTCTCTTTCCTGTCTTTCAACAGTTTTCTAAAGCAAAACGCCCTCAAATTCTTTATGACATTTATTATTGAGTTATTCTTTAAATAAATTGCATATAACTTTTCCTGATTGGGCGGCAAAAAATTTACAATGCAGCATTCAGTCACAGTTTCAAGGCTTTCAACAAAGCTTTTTAGAGCATATGCCTGCAGTACTGAACCATAATTATCTGCATTGTGAAAGGTTAAAATACCTGTTTTCATAATTATTGTTTTCCTCTTATTAGCAATTTTATATTTCCACCCATATGCATAATAGAGATAACCAGGGCATTAATAGCAATAACAAGATCAAGAAGGAGCAAATAAGCCCTCGAATAATACTTCTTACATAGATATCGTCTTGAAGCGTTTCCGATCCTCCTGGAGCGGAGTTTCTGATAAAGCGACTTCCTGTCTCCTTTAGGATGGTTGTGATCATACATATCGTTTACTGACAAAATACTTACATATCCCATTCTCTTAAGCTGAGAAGCCAATATGTTTTCTTCATTATACAAAAACGTTCCTTCGTCAAAGCCTCCAAGCTGTTCATATACAGTTCGCTTTATCATGAAAAATGAGCCTGGTATTACTTCAACCTCAGCAACACCATTCTCATCACATTTAAGTGGTTTATTACGGTTTTTGTGTAAAACAAAGTGCCCTGTCGCTATTTCCATGCCTTTGGGAATTGACCAAAAGCATGAATTCAAATTAAACACTCCGTTCGTAACCATCAGCCCGGTAGCCATTGCATATCGTTTATCCAGTTCCAACCTTCTCATCAGATTGTCAAAGATTTCCCTGTAACGGATTTCAACATCGGGATTCATCACGCAGCAGAATTCAAGGTCATCGTACTTATCAAAAAGATATCTAAATCCAAAATTATTTCCTTTTGCATATCCTGCGTTATCCGAATTCTTAATTATTTCCACGCACTCCACATTTTTAAATGCACTCTGCAGATACTTAAACGAATCGTTCGTTGATGCATTATCAACAATAAGTATTCTGGCATTCAGACCATGAGATAGCAGTGACGAAACACACTTCTTTGTCATCTCATATTTTTGATAGTTGAGTATTACTATTCCATATCTAATCATTTTTTACATCTTTCTATTATTGCTTCCAGATCTGAAACCATCTCTGAAATATTAAACTTCTGCGCTGTTTTGGCAGCATTATCTGCCATAGCTTCATACTTGTCAGTCCCTCTGTCTTCAACACACTTTACTAATGTCTCAGCTAACATTCCGGCATCAATTTTTTCAATAACGTATCCGTTTCGACCATTATCAATTATCTCCGGTATTGCTCCGCGCTTAAAAGCTATACATGGAAGCCCTGTACTCATTGCTTCTATAAGGGTAATTCCAAAGCCTTCATTACAGATCGCAGGATGCACAAAATAATCTGCTTTTAACAGCAGCTTCGGTACATCCATTCTCGATCCGAGAAACGATACTTTATCACTTAATCCAAGCGTTTTTACCTGATCTTCCAATTCCTGCCGCTGCGGTCCTGCTCCTACGATTGTGACGTGCAGCGATGACAAATCCTCAATATGTGCAAGTGCTTCAACAAGTACCTGTACCCCTTTTCCGGAATACAGTCTGCCGACATAAATAAACTCTACTACATCTGATTTTTGTATTACTCTTTTTTTATACTTCGATGTATCAACTCCGTTATAGACAACCTGTATTTCATTTGGTGAAACACCATATACCTTTGCCGCCGAATTTTTCACATAATTCGATATGGCGATTCTGGCGTCAGAATGTTTCGCCTGATATCTCATAAATGGTATATACTTTATCCTATTCTTAAGATTCAGATCCCCGGGAGAGCTATGAAAATACATCAACCATTTTATATTCTTATTTCTGCGGATTACATATCTCATAATAAGAACAGCCACCGGAGCACTCGCATGGTTTATGATCACATCAATGTTATTAGCTTTGCAGTACTCATTGAGTCGTTTTGCGCTTTCAACCCAATGCCTCATCGAAAAATTATCTACCACTACCTCATGTCCGTCGGAGCGAATTGCATCTGCAACTATGCCACCGCTAAATAGAAAATACATTATATTATTATTTTTGCTATTATTAGCAAAATCGCGACACAGGCTTACTATTCCACCCGGATTACCTGTGAGCTGAAGATGTAAAATGTTCATTCAAGCTTATCCTCGTTTTGTTGATTTTTCTTCTTATCTTGAAACTCACTTTTTTATATCTCATAACCGCTTCTTTCCAAATATCGAAGCCGTTGTATTTCTTCATACACTTCAGATCAATTGTCATATCATTTATCGGTATAAATCCTTTATATGTAATTAAGTAATTACCGCCCGATGATGTAATCTCATCAAATTTTCTTTTCTGTAAATGAATATACGCAAATTCTTCTTTTTTTATGGAATTACCAATCTCATAATAGCGGTATATACATCCATCTTCTCTTACAAAAACCTGATGACTATAGTTGTTACTACCATTATCCTCCACAAATATGTCAGAAAGTGTAAACCTGTTTCTACCTGCAGTAATGTCAGCATAATCCCTGGAAAAATAGGTTGTTTTACCTGATTTATCAAATATTCTCTGGATGCCTTGAAACTCATCAAAAACAGCAATTCTCTTTGTTGTAAATGCTTCTCTATACGAAACAACATCTTCTGTCATAAATGCGGTATTATTTTCTGAATCATTATGGAAAAGAGTTAAATGTCCGAGCTTATAGTACTTATCATATCTGCCAATTATATCCTCGGTCAGAAAATGTCTTAAATTACCAAAAATCATATCCACATCACAGTATCCCCAATAGTCATACTGAGATATATAGTCTGCGAAAACATATCCGTATGTCGGCTTATAATCACATAATTTATATGGCGCATCCAAACTTATTTTAAAATCAAATTTTTCCTGAATTTTCTTTTTTGTTTCTTCGAAAGTGGTCCTTATAAATGTCACATTCTCCGGGACATTCAAAACCTCGTTATCTGTAAAGAACAGGTAGTTGATTGTCGGATTACTCCTGCACGAATCCAGAAACAAATTGAAATAATTCGGATACTTACCAAAATAGCAATTGATCAAAACAATACTCTTCATAACATCCTTCACAAAATGTATACTAATCACCAATCACTTTTCGAACATAGACTTCTCTGGCAAAATCTTCTCAAAAGCTTCCGATAGTAACAGCTGATATTTATCAAAATCAAGTTTATCATCACTATCATTCAAACATACTACTTTCCCTTTATGTTTAGTAATATAATCATAGAATCCTTTGTCGAATCCTAATTCAAACTTTTTCCCCCACTTAGGATTTCTAGGAATAAAATCTCCCTTGCACATATACCATGCTTTTAAAAGCCACTGATTAACATCATATACGCTTCGAAATCTACTCTTTGCGCCATTCCATAAAGCTTCTGACTCTACGTTCCATACTTCATCATAGACACTTTTTAAATGTGATGCAGGTAAATGAAAGTCCCAAAATCCGGCAAAATAAACAAAAGGACTCAATAGAATAGTCCTTATAACCTCTCTGCCATATTTCAGCGTGATGAATTTTCTTCTTTGCTTCTTTATTACCTGTTTCTTATCAAAGTGTTTATTTAACAAAGCACTATTGTTTATCATCATATGCGGAAAAACATCATTAACATTTTGAGATGATATTATTCCAAGTACAGCGCTTTCACAAGGCTTACCATCCACAAAAAAATCTTCTGGCTTTGTTGGAGATATCACAAATGTATCGTCGTTGAAAAGTACAAACTGTTCAGACAAATCTGTTATTCTATTTAGAAATAATTCTATAGTATTAGCATTAAATGTAGGCAGGAGTTCTGCTGGAATATACTCAGAATGACTAACCATTTTTATCTTAGGGCAATCAATATTTAGCCATTCCGGATAATGACCACATGTCACAAAATAAACAGTGTTAACCCAAGGTGCATATTTTTCTACTCCTCTAAACCAGTATCTCATCAGATTCCAATCTCTGAACCTATTATCCGATTCTGAATTATCCTTTTTACCTGGCGTACTGTACTTACTTTTTTCTTTAATCCAATCCGGGTCATTCCCATCAACCCAGGTCACAACAAAATCAATCTTTCCCCTTGCCATGTATATGCTCCTCTTTCTACTTTTTCCGCTTAATCAGTCCTTGTATGTAGGCTATCACGACAATTCCTTAAGCGCACCTAATGCGCTATTCCAGTCATATTCCAAAGCAATATCCCTTGTATAAACTTCCTGTACCTGTTCGGCCTCCATTATGAGCCTGTTAAAGTCGGCCAGCTGCTGATCATCCACAATCCTTAAGCCTTTAATTTCCCTGAAATAGCCAATTTCCTTGTATTCGGTTGCTATAATCTTAATGTTACATGCTGCTGCTTCCAAAACTGATAAAGGAACATCAATACTATTACTCTCCTGAACAACCGGAAATACATATATATCCGATGCCTGATATATTTCTTCAATATCAGGACAATAATAATCAATAATTGTAATATTGGACTTATC
>JAEEGL011872590.1_pt1 | contig 56250 bp, 62 predicted proteins | sample 9134231 | NCBI WGS metagenome assembly JAEEGL01 (sample SAMN16246548, study PRJNA631951) | gut metagenome | biome: gut microbiome; feature: rumen; material: fiber-attached | host: Bos | place: Iran: Karaj | collected 2018-10
ATTCTCCTTTATCCGTTTGAATCATTCCATTGGCTATCCCTTTGATTGGTAACCAATCTTCTGCATATTTACTCGTTTCATTACTTGCCATCGTCTATCGACCAGCCTTTCCATTCATATCTTCTTCGTCCAGTAAAAAACATAAAGATGTTTACTATTAACTGCATTACATTATGGTAATGCGGTACTGGGAATACTAGTAGTCCCGCAAATGCTCCCGGTATTACGGCTATTATTTGAAACAATAATCCCGCATTCTGAAACATCAATAATAATGCTGCGGTTACCGTTACGCCGATTCCTAGTACGATTAAATCTGGCACTGTAAAAAATCCTAGTATTAACCTGGATTTCTTACTATTCGCTGGCATTAAATATTCGTTCACTACTCTCTTCCCCTTTCTTTATATATTTCCCTACTATCATAAGTATACAATAAAAGAAATAGCAAATCAATGCTATTTCTTTTATTCAAAATGGTTTAATTTCATGGCTCTTTTTACTTCTTTTAGGGTTTCTGATGCTACTTTTCGAGCTTTTTTAGTACCTTCTTTTAAAACATTATAAACATATTCAGGATTCTTTTCTAGTTCTTCTCTTTTCTCTCTTATGGGTTTTAATTCTTCTTGTAAAATGTTATTTAAAAACATTTTAATCTTAACATCACCTAAGCCACCATGTTTATAATGTTCTTTTAGTTCATCTAAACTCTTATATTCTGGCAAATATTTTGTAAATGAATCTTCCTTACAGAACACATCTAAGTATGTAAACACAACATTTCCTTCAACTTTACCAGGGTCTTCAACCTTGATATGATCAGGATCCGTATACATACCCATAATCTTTTCTTTAATAACTTCCGGCTTATCCTTTAAATAAATACAATTATTAAGCGATTTACTCATCTTGGAATTACCATCAGTACCAACTAGTCTTCTTTCATTTTCATTTTCGGGAAGAAGTTCATGGGGTTCAACCAGAACCTCGCCATAAATACTATTAAATTTTCGAACAATTTCTCTTGCTTGTTCAATCATTGGCAATTGATCTTCACCAACTGGAATTATATTGGCTTTAAAAGCTGTAATATCGGCCGTTTGACTAACTGGATAAGTAAAAAATCCAGCTGGGATACTTTCTTCAAACCCACGTTGTTTAATTTCTTCTTTAACCGTCGGATTTCGATGCAATCTAGCAATTGTAACAAGATTCATATAATAAAATGTCAATTCCGCAAGTTCAGGTACTTCTGATTGAATAAAATATGTAACTTTATTCGGATCAATACCACATGCCAAATTATCTAGGGTCACTTCAAAAATATTATCATGAACCTTCTGGGGATTATCAAAATTATCAGTTAATGCTTGAGCATCAGCGGAAAACACATACATTTCATCATAATTTCCTTCATTTTGTAATTTTATCCTATTTCTTAATGATCCAACATAGTGCCCAATATGAAGTGGTCCTGTTGGTCTTTCCCCAGTTAAAATAACCTTTTTCATAAATATTCTCCTTTCAATAAAAAAATCTTATCCAGATTATTAGGATAAGATTTATAAATCATCTTATTTATGCCACCTAAGAATAGCAATATACATGTACTAACATACATGATCATTTGTTAACGAAGTGATAACTTCGGACTAGCCTACTTTAATTTTCGGTAGTCTCTCATTGGCCCATTCACTATTTATCTATTATAACTTTCCACCAAACCAGTTACTCTCTATAAAATATCTAAATAGATACTCTTCCAACTCAACGATTTATGCCTCAAGTATATACTATTTTATAATAATTGTCAAATTTAGCACTTTTATATTAAAAAAACAAAAATTGTCTAGATTAATGTTGAATTTTATCTAGACAATTTTAAAATTCGTTAATTTGCTATATTACTTCATATTTGTTATAACACCATTGGAATACTTAATTTGGGTACTCACCTTTTTTAAGAAAGGTGGTGATAACATGAACAAAAAGGATATAGCAATATTCCTATTAATCATTATCATTCTTTATCTTTTGAATATTCTATCTCAAATGATATGATTATTTAAAATAAAAAGTACCTAATCTAATGATTGGGTACCCCTACCAGTGAGTACTCAACTAAGGATAGTTAAGTATTCCCTAAGTAAAATATAACATAATAATATTATTATTTCAATAAAAAAGAGCCTTAAGCTCTTGAATAATACTTACCATCAGATGTAGATATTAAGATCTTCTCTCCTTGGTTAATAAATAAAGGAACCTTTACTACATAACCAGTTTCAATCTTAGCGTCTTTTTGAGCATTATTAGTAGTATTTCCTTTAACTGCAGGTTCCGTTTCAATAACTTCGAATGCAATCTTATCAGGAAGTGTAACACCAATAATTTCACCATTATATGAATCTATTTGAAGTTCTAATCCCTCTTTAATAAATTGAACTTTATCATCAAGTTTTTCTTTTGGAACTTCTATTTGTTCATAAGTTTCCATATTCATAAATACATATGTATCACCTTGTGCATAAAGGAATTGTACATTCATTTTATCAATATGAGCTTTAGTAATCTTAAGATTAGTATTATATGTATTTTCAACAGTAGAACCAGTTCTTAAGTTTTTAAGTTTAATTCTTACAAAAGCAGGTCCTTTTCCAGGCTTAACATGTTGAAATTCAACGATAGTACATAAATTACCATCCATTTCAATAGTCATACCATTTTTAATATCATTAATATTAATTTGCATTGTTTAAATCCCCTTTCTATTTTTTTTCTTTTGCTACAACGTGTTTGCGGCATTTAGAACAATATCTCTTAAGTTCTAATTTTTCAGGATTATTCTTTTTATTTTTACTAACAGGACGTAGTTCCATACCACATTCACTACATTTATTAGTAACATATTGTCTATTTTCATTCTTAGCCATAGTAATGCCTCCTTTTTCAAACCTAATTTATTATATCAAGCAATTTATATTATTTCAAATATTTTATTCTTATTTTCCTTAAAAAACATATATATTATTAAGGTGATTAATGTGTATACAATGATAAACAATTATTTAAAGCATTTAAAAAAAGATGATGTTAATAAATTTGCTCTTAGTAAAAATATTATTTTAAATGATGAGGAATTAGATTTTACTTATGATTTTATTGTAAAAAATCATGAAGAATTACTAAAAAATCCCAATTTATTTGATATAGATCGTTATCAAAGTTATTATAGTCCTACGACTTTTGAACAAATTAAAAAGGTATATATTGAATACCTTTCTAAATATCAAAGATTTTTATAAAGCTTAATTAATTCCTCTTTTAAATTGGGATTAAACGAATTATTATTGAACATTTCAATTTCCACTTTATATGGTGGCATATCATCAATATATGGTGTTTCTAGTATTTTAGGAACATCTTTTAATAATTCATGATGAACAACGCTATTTAATGTATCAAAACCAATGGTTCCATACCCTATGTTTGCATGGCGATCTTTATGGGATCCTATGGGATTTAAACTATCATTTATGTGAACACATTTGACTTTAGATAGACCAATAATTTGATCAAATCTTTTTAAATAATTATCAAAATCATTAATATCAACACCAGAATCATTTAAGTGGCAAGTATCTAAGCATACTCCTAACATCTTTTGATAAATAACATTGTCGATAATATATTTTAATTCATCAAGATTAATACCACATTCCGTTCCTTTTCCGGCCATTGTTTCCAATAAAACCATTACTTTTGTATTACTATCAATTATTTGATTTAAAGCATTAGCAATATTCTTTAAAGCAACTTCTCGATCTAAAGTTAAACTATTTCCCGGATGCACAACAATATATTTAACACCTAATTCTTCACATCTTTTAAGTTCGTTTCTTAAAAAAGAAATACTAAAATCCCAAGAATCAATATTCGAATTGTTAGCTAAATTAATAATATAAGGTGCATGGCATACCACATTATTAATATCCATATGATTCTCTTCCATCAGTTTTAAAGCTTTCGCTGTGTTTTCTTTATCAATAGGTTTACGAACGGTATTTTGGGGTGCTCCTGTATAAAACATAAAAGTAGTGCCATTATAACTAATAGCTTCTTTCACACTACCTAATAAACCATCACTACCAAAATGAACATGACTTCCTATAATCATAATTACCTCTTACACCAATATTTTAGCATAAAAAAACCGGCATGAATACCGGTTAATTTTTAATACTAAGCATTAAGTGTTACAGCAGTACCATGATCACCACAAGTTTGGATTGTTCCTAAAGCATTAGTTTCAACGTTAACTACACCATCAACGCCTAATTCATTTGGTCCTTTACCAACAATCATGTAATTTCCGGCATTATTACCATTGGCATCAGCTTCAGTTAAATAAATTTGATATTCAGCTTTACCTACATTATCAACAGATACCAACACAGAACCATTATATTTCTTTCCCTTGGCATCAAAATAGTTCTTTGCAAGTAAATCGCTAACTTTTACGCAATATTCTTTTTTCGTAGAAGTTGTTGATGGAACAAATACTCTTGTAGAATTCAAACCATCTGAAGCAAAGGCAGTGGCAGTACCATCAATAATTACTTGAGCAGTAGATGCTAAAGCTCCTTTATTTGCTCTTTCCATAACTGGTCCAATTGCTGTAACAGCAACTAACATAACAACTGCTAAGATAACGATAACAGCTAATAATTCAACTAAAGTAAAACCTTTCTTATTTAATTTCATTTCCTATTCTCCTTCTATTATTAAGTTTAGCACAAGAAAATAAAGATTTCAATAGGTTTTATTATTGGTTGTCAATAAGCGATGATATGAGTTCAATACCATCAATTGCATTATTAATTTTGTCAGTCATTCTTTCTTTATATAATGATTTCATGGTACTTTTAAATAGATCGAAACTTCTTGAGTCTCGATTTAATTGTTTTACCCAATATGAATGATGTAAAAAATGATCAAATAATTTAGAATCATTCAGAAGTTTTTCAACGATTAATCTATCCATTTAATCCTCAAAAAACTTGTTTATAGGTCTTGGTGTAGCTATCGAAGCTGTTGTTGATCCACTTTTACCTGTTAGCTCTTGAACTATATCTAATGCTTTTTGAGCCGTATTAATATGTTCCTTAATTGATTCCATATCAACGTTTTTAATCATATCTTTTATTTTATTTAAACTATTATCACTAACATTTGTATAATCCCGCCATACTCTTTCATCCGTTCCATATAAATCATATAATTCATAAAACTTTTGCCAAGTCATTTGCCCATTTTTAACGTATGATGATAGTTCGGGTTTCTGTGCCACGAATAATTTAAACTCATCAAGTTTCGCCATATTATCACCATTTAATAATATGAAAAAAAGTATATTTTTAATATACTTTTTTATTCTGAAATATATTGTGCTAATAGTTCATCAAGTTTGTCGCGACCTTTGGTTTCATAATTATCATCATCAATTTGATAATACTCGCCTTCGAACACAAATTCAAAAACAGGTTCTTCTTTATAAATGGTTATGATAAGTCCAGCATCAGTTACCTTAACACCTTTCTTATCAAGAATCTGAATATTACCTAGTGCACTATAAATCGCCTTAATCTCATCTTTATTAGTTATTTGAATATCATCGATTGGTAAAAGTGTTTGGTAAGATAATTCTATTTTGGATATCTCATCAACCGTTATACTTTTATATTTTTCAGAATCTTTGATAAACTTTTGGGGTTTATTAACTAATAAAACACATAGAATACTAACAACCAAAAGGATGATAGTTAAAGGTAATACGATTTTTTTCATTTACTTCTCCTTATATTTTAAAATCATTTATAAAATCATCAAATGATAATTGACCTTCTTTAGGCGCTTCAGATACAGTAGGAACCTCCGGTGTTTCTTTAATATTATCAAGTTTTTCTTCGATTAATTCATATTTAGAACTAAACTCATCGACTTTTTGTTTCGTAAGCTGACTTCCTGTTGATGCCAAATCCATAATTGGTAAATCAGCATTTTTGATTTCCGTAATCTCGGAATCACATTTCATGAGATTAATAGTTCTAGAAGTTGATGGATAAGCATTAACTAAGTAATAATCTTTAGTTTTAACTTTTTTGAAGATCATATTACCTTTTTTAGCTCTTGAAATAGTTGCCAAATCAGAAATCTTAACTCTTTTAGAGGTATTAAAGTTAGTAAAGATATTTAAATATTCATCTTCATCACAAATATTATGTGAAGATATTACATAATCATCTTTAAGATTAATACCTTTAACCCCGGAAGCTTTAGATCCTAATACTGATATTTCTTCAGTTTTATATCTTAAATAATAACCATTATGGGTAAGAATCAAAGTATCATCTAACGATTTCTTAACTGACACTAATTCATCACCATCTTTAAGTTTCATTATCGTCATTGGTTTAGAATAACGAGTTACTTCCAAATCATCAAGTAATACTTGTTTTACCATACCCAATTTAGAAGTTATGGTAACTCTTTCACCTTTCTTAAATAAGATGCTATCAATAACTTTTTCATCCTGGCTCATCATGATAACATTATTAATATGTTTACCTAAATCTTTCCATCTTATTTCAGGAATAATATGAACTGGCATATATAAATAATTACCTAAGTTCGTAAATAATAATAACGTATTTTGTGTGGTTGTATTATAAATTGTCTTAATATAATCGCCAGGTTTTAATGTACATTCATCATCAAGATTTACATTTTTTGTATTAAGTCGTTTAATATATCCTTCATTAGTCAAAACAATTGTTGATTTAATTGTTGGAATCATTTCCTTCATATCAATCTTAATATCGGTTATTTCATCTCTAATTTCCGTTCTTCTTGGTGTTGCATATTGTTTCTTAATAATATCTAATTCTTTAGCCATAACATGTTTTAACGCATCTTCATTAGATAATATTTGCGTCCATATATTAATTTTATTTTCCAAATCTTTCATTTCATTTTGAACATCCACAATATCGGTATTTGATAAACGATATAATTGTAATTCAACAATAGCTTTAGCTTGTTCAGGAGTAAAGCCAAATTCTTTGACTAAATTATCAATCGAATCAGCTTTATTCTTTGATGCCCTAATTACTTTAATAACTTCATCGAGAATACTTATTGCTTTAGTTAAACCCTCCAAGATATGATAACGTGCTTTAGCATGATCTAAATCAAATTGTGTACGTCTAGTTACAACTTCTTTTTGATGAGCTATAAAAGAGTCTAATATTGATAATAAACCTAATTGTTTAGGTCTTCGATTATCAATAGCTACAATGTTAAAATTATAACCAACTTGTAATTCAGTATTCTTATATAAATAATTTAAGATTAATTCTGCATTAGCATCTTTTTTAAGTTCGATAATCATTTTACCCATGTGTTCATTATCAGAAATATCAAACACATCAGCAATACCTTCAACTTTTTTATCAATCTTAATATCTTCAATTTTTTTACGTAATTGTTCTTTTAATACTTCATATGGTATTTCATGAACAATGATTTGAAATTTACCTTTTTCTTTAACAATTTCAGTTTTAGCTTTTAATACTACTCTTCCTTTACCAGTTGTATAAGCTTGAACTAAACCATCCTTTCCTTCAAGAACACCACCCGTTGGAAAATCAGGTCCTTTAATAAAGGAAAGTATCGTATCTAATCGACAATTAGGATTTTTAATTCGATGTATTGTGGCATCAATAACTTCCCCTAAATTGTGTGGGGGGATATTCGTAGCATATCCCGCTGAGATACCTGTTGAGCCATTTACCAAAAGGTTTGGAAAATTGGCAGGTAAGACGGTTGGTTCTAAATCTTCATCAGAATAATTCAAAGTCATTTCAATACCATTTTTGTTGATATCTTTTAACATGACTTCGGCAAGTGGTGTTAATCGACATTCTGTATAACGATATGCAGCTGGACCATCACCATCAATGGAACCATTATTACCATGAATATCAATAAATGGTTCTCGCATTTTCCATTTTTGGGACATATAAATCATGGCACCATAAATTGATGAGTCTCCATGTGGATGGTATTTACCCATGACATCACCAACCGCTTTAGCACATTTACGGTATGGTTTATCAAATGTATTATGATCTTCCCACATCGTATATAATATACGTCTTTGAACTGGTTTTAAACCATCTCTAACATCTGGAAGCGCTCTATCTTGGATAATACTTTTAGAGTATCTTCCAAAACGATCTCCCATAATGTCTTCAAGAGTATAATCATATATTTTTTCAATTATTGTTTTTTCTTCAACTCTTTTTGCCATAAATCACCTTTTAAAATTATCCTCTAAAGAAAAATCAACATTTTCTTCTATCCACTCTTTACGTGGTTCAACTTTGTCGCCCATTAAAACAGATACTCTTTTTTCCGCTAAGGCAGCATCGGTAATACTAACCTTTATTAGACTTCTGGTTTCAGGATTCATGGTTGTTTCATACAACTCATCTGCGTTCATTTCACCTAAACCTTTAAATCTTTGTACTTTATATGACCCCTTAACTTCTTTTTTTCTTTGTTCCAATTCCTCATCAGTGGCAATATATTCTTTATATTTTCCAAAATCCAAAGCATATAAAGGAGGATTTGCTATATATAGCATACCTGCATCAATTAATGGTCTCATGAAACGATAAAAGAAAGTTAATAAAAGAATTTGAATATGGGCACCATCATCATCGGCATCAGTCATAATTATAACTTTACCGTAATTACTATCTTTAGGATCAAATTCTGGACCAATACCGGCTCCGATTGCATAAGTTAATGTATTTAACTCTTCATTAGCATGAATATCATTATTAGAGGCTTTTTCACAGTTTAAAACTTTACCTCTTAAAGGAAGAATTGCTTGTGTTTCTCGGTTTCTTCCGGTTTTAGCAGAACCACCAGCTGAATCTCCCTCGACAAGGAATAATTCCATTTTACTAGCATCTTTACCAGTAGCTTTAGCAAGTTTACCAGATAAGATTTTATCTTTCTTTCCTTTATCTTTACCACTTCTGGCAGCATCTCGAGCTTTTCTTGCTGCTTCTCTGGCTTCCATAGAACGAGTTGCTTTATCAATAATATTTAAAGCTGTTTCTTTATTTTCTTCCAAAAAGAATTTAATTTGTTCATATGTAATACTTTCCGTAATACTTCTGGCCTCAGGGGTTCCTAATTTACCTTTTGTTTGTCCTTCAAATTGAAGTAATGCTTCCGGTATCTTTAAACTAATAACAGCCGCAAGACCTTCTCGAACATCAGCTCCATCAAATAAGTTTTCTTTTCCTTTAACTAAACCATTATTTTTAGCATAGTCATTAAATGCTTTAGTTAATCCTGTTTTAAAACCAACTTCATGAGATCCACCATCGATGGTTTTTACATTATTAACAAATGATAATATCTCTTCATTATAGGTATCGGTATATTGCATTGCAACATTAACTTCGATACCGTTTTTGGTATTACAAAAATTTAAAACGTTGCAAAGTGTTTTTTTACCTTCGTTAATATAATCAACAAAACTATTTAAGCCATTTTCGTAATAATATTTTTCACTACGACCGTCTTCTTCATCTACCACTTCAATAGTAAGTCCAGATATTAGAAAAGCACTTTCTTGCATTCTTTCACAAATAGTCGTATAAGAAAATTTACAACCTTTAAATATTTCATAGTTTGGCATAAAAGTTACCGTAGTACCTGTTTTTTTAGATTCGCCTACTTGTTTTAAAGGGATAGCAACTTCCCCGCCATTTTCAAACCGAATATTAGATATTTTACCGTCACGATAAATAACAACATCCATATAGGAGCTTAATGCATTAACAACGGATGCACCTACACCATGAAGGCCACCAGAAACTTTGTAACCAGCCTCTTCAAATTTACCACCCGCATGCAAAACCGTGTAAATAACTTCAGGAGTTGATTTACCACTTTCGTGCATACCAACTGGTACGCCTCGACCATTATCAGCAATTGTTATACTACCATTCTTATTTAGAATTACTCTAATATAATTACCATATCCATTAATAACTTCGTCAATAGAGTTATCAACAATTTCCCATACTAGATGATGTAGACCCCTTTTATCAGTAGATCCGATATACATACCAGGTCTTTTTCTTACAGCCTCTAAACCCTCTAGTATTTTTATAGATGTTTCATCATATTTTGCCATATCTTTCACCATATTCATTATAAAAAAAAAAGAAGACTTTTGCAATCTTCTTAACATTTTTTGTCGATTTTATCGCTATTTCAACCTAGGTAGTTCAACTTCATCATCACTAGATTCACTTCTTTGAGGAGCATAAACTGATGAAAATAAATTATTAGTATTACGAATAGGTTCGGGTTGTACTGGTGTTTGAACTACTGGTTCAGGCATTACAACTGGTTGTGGTTCAACAACTGGTTCTGGTTGAGTTAATGGAGTTGGAGCTGATGCCATACTACGATATCTATCTTGTTCTTGTTCTAAAGTATTAAGTTCACTAGATATTGAATTAGCTATATTTTGTAAGTTATCTATTTGATTATCAACTTTAGCATCTAAATTATCATAATTATTATCTAATGTAGGATAAATACTATCATAAGATTGAACCGGTTCTGGTTGTACTGGTGCTTGAACTACAGGTTCAGGCATTACAACTGGTTGTGGTTGTGGTTCAATTACAGGTGCCGGAGCTACGATTGGTTCTGGCTCGACAACAGGTTGTGGTTGAGCAATTGGTTCTGGTTGAACTACTGGCTCAGGCATCACTACTGGTTGTGGTTCAACTACTGGAGCTGGAGCTACAATAGGTTGTGGTTCAACAACAGGTTGGATTGGTTCAGGCATTACTACTGGTTGAGGTGTTACAACTGGCTCTGGCTCAATAACTGGAGCTGGAGCTATAACGGGTTCAGGTGTTGCAACCGGTTGAACAGGTGTTTGAGAATAATTTGTACTTTGAACTAGATCCTGACTCCTTTGTTCTTCAGTTACCACATTCATTTGAACTGGTACAGTTGTTTCTTTAAAGGCATCAGCATTAATAGCTTCCAATCTTTGGGTTTTTTCAATATTGGCTTTGTCTCTTTTTCCCATGAAAAACACTATAAAAAACGTAATAACCAATACAATAATTACTGCGCCCAAATAAACAGGAAAATTAGGATTTGAATATAAAGTTATAAAAAATTCTTTCAACTTAAAACACCTCTTTATTCTATATCTAATTTTAACATGTTAGGCATCATTTTGCAAACACTTTTATAGCATTATCTGAGGTCGATAATAATCTTCTTTTTGTTCATAAATTGCAATGATATGATTGTGGTATTCCAATAATAATTCTATTTCATTGCTATCAATTTTAATTTGATTACCATTTTTAACTTTGTTATATTCTTCATCATTTAATTCATATGTGGGAATATTCAATAATTTTTTGATATCTACAAATTGATATTCACCCTTTTTAATATCATCAATTGTATAGGCATCTTCAATTTTGAAATATCCTTGCTTAGTTCTTATTAAGTCATTCATGGTACCAATAATACCAAGTTTATCGCAAATAGTTTGAATAATACTACGGACATAAGTGCCCTTGGAAACCTTTAATTTAACTCGGATTATATCATCATTAGCTTTTAACAATTCAATATCTTGAATATATACTTCATTAGTTATTACAGGCACTTCTTCACCATTGCGAGCATATTCATATAGTTTTTTACCTTTAACCTTTTTGGCTGAATAAGCAGGTATAGTTTGACTATACGTACCTTTTAAGGAATCCAATACATCTTTTAGTTTGTCCTTATCAACAGTACAATCTTTCTTTTCTAGTATATTACCTGTTATATCTAAAGTGTCCGTTTTAATACCAACTTTAATATCCGCAATATACTCTTTTTCTAAAGATGATAACCGGTTAATAAGTTTGGTATATCTTCCACCACACATAACTAAAATACCAGTAGCTATAGGATCTAAAGTACCAGTGTGACCAATTTTTTTCATATCAAAAATATGGTTAAGTTCATTAACCATATCTCTTGATGTTTTATTTTTTGTTTTGTTCACGAGTAAGACGAAGTTCATTATCTTCCTTTTCTTTTACTAAAAAACTCTTTTCCATACTTAATTGTCCATCAACAATTCTTTGATCAGTTGAATTATGAACATCATTATTAATAGTCTCGTATCCATAAGAACGTAATGCTTCATATAACTCTTTACTATCAATCATATTAAATCTTACAGTAACATCCCATTCAATTGGTAAATTACTATGAATATGTTCAATAATTTTACGATATATATTGTAACAGATATTAATTTGACCCTCCGCTAAAATTTCATATTTCTCTTCATTGTGAATAATAATATCATCGACGATAAATGAACTAGCATTATACGAATCAAATCTAACAACAGCATAAGCAATGCAGTATTGGTCATTCTTTAAAGCCACCATAAATTCATATAGGTCTTCATTATCTGTTAAATAATTAACTGTTTTTGAATAGTTTTTATCAACTAATCGACATATAAAATTGTTTGTACCATTTTTTATACTTTCAATAGACATATTACGATAATTGCTTTTCTTATCATTTAACTTTTCAAATTTTTCGTAATAATCTTGTGCCACCATGCGACGGTCTTTTTCTTTTAACGACCCTGAATATAAATACATCTTAATCCCCCCTATTATGTATTTCATCAATTATGTTTTCTATGCGTTTTGCATATTCAATTGATTCATCATATATAAATTTTAACACTGGTGTATTTCTTATTTCCATTTTTTGTGATAAGAAACCTCTAATAAAACTACTTGCCTCATTTACTTCTTTTTCTAATGTCTTATGATCTAAATCACTAAGTGATGTGAAATAAACTTTACAAAAACTTAAATCATGTGCAAGATCACAGCCAGTAATTGTAATTGATTTAAGAAGTTCATCAGTAGATTCTCTTTGAATAATGATTGGAATATACTTCTCAATATCACTTTCTATTCTTTGAATTTTATGATTAGCCACGTTTAACCTCAACCAATTCAAATATCTCTAGTATATCATTTTCTTTGAAATCGTCAAATTTTTCTAATGTTACACCACATTCATAACCTTTTTTAACTTCCTTAACAGAGTCTTTTTCTCTTTGAACAGAAGCAATTTCTGTTTCTGTTATTATTTTACCATCACGGATAACTCTAGCTTTAGCAGAAGATTTAATAACGCCATCTGTTACATAAGTACCGGCAATGTTACCTATTTTAGAGAATCTAAAGATTCTTCTTACTTCAACAGTACCAATGACCTTTTCTTCATATTCCGGAGCTAACATACCAGTTAAGGCTGCTTCCATTTCTTCAACTAGTTTATAAATGATTGTGTATAATCTTATTTCAATATTATATTCTTTAGCCATTTCTTTAGCAGATGCTGATGCAACTACGTTAAAACCAATAACAATGGCTTTAGAAGCTCTAGCTAAAACAATATCACTTTCAGATATTGGACCAATACCGCTTCGAATAACACGAACACGAACATCACCAACATTTATCTTTTCAAGTGCAGCCTTGACGGCTTCTTCACTACCTCTAACATCCGTTTTTAGTACCACAGGGACTTCATGTTCACCAGCACTGATACGGTTAAATAAATCATCAAGTGATAAACTTTCACTACTGTTTTTAGCTTGCTTAGCAATTTCCAATCTCTTAGCAGCTACTTCTTTAGCTTCTTCTAGCGTTTCAAATGCCATAAATTTATCACCAGCTTCTGGATTATCATTTAATCCAGTTACTTCAACTGGTGTTGATGGTCCTGCTTCAACAATATTTTCACCGCGATCATTCTTCATTGTACGAATCTTACCATAGGTGGTTCCAACAGCAATGGGATCACCAATACGTAAAGTACCATTTTGAATTAAGAATGATGCAATACCACCAACGTTCTTATCTAATTTTTCTTCGATAACAGCACCTAGTGCATAACGATTTGGATTGGCTTTTAATTCTTTTACTTCACTAATAACTAAGATTGTTTCTAGTAAAGTATCAATTCCTTCACCAGTCTTAGCAGAAATATTAATGAATGGAACATCGCCACCCCAACTTTCTGGTGTAATGTTGCATTCAGCCATTTCAGTATAAACACGTTCAATATTAGTATCTGGTAAATCAATCTTATTTACTGCTACTATAATTGGAACATTAGCTGATAATGCATGATCAATTGCTTCTTTTGTTTGAGGCATAACACCATCATTAGCGGCAACAATAATAATAACTATATCAGTTACAGCTGCTCCTCTAGCTCTCATTTGCGTAAATGCAGCATGTCCTGGAGTATCAATAAAAGTTATTTTCTTATCATTGTATGTTATTTGATAAGCACCTATTGCCTGTGTAATACCACCGGATTCACCAGCAACTATATTACTTTTTCGAATATAATCAAGAAGCGTTGTTTTTCCATGATCTACATGACCCATAATAGTTACAATTGGTGGTCTTTCAACTAGGTCTTCTGGATTATCAATTACTTCATAGTTTTCAAAATTAGCAACATCTTGACTTTCTTCTTTCTTTAAAGTTTTACCATAGTCAAGAGCAACAATTTCGGCATTTTCAAAATCAATAGTTTGGTTAACATTTAGCATTAATCCTAAACTCATTAATTTCTTAATCATGTCATTAGCAGTTACACCTAAAGCTTCTGCTAAAGAAGCTACGGTCATATCTTTAGTATATAACACAATATCCTTGTCTTTACTATTACCCATTAATTTGGATTTATGTTTATACATCTCTTTTTTTAGATTTTTAAAATCCTTTGATTCTTTAATACTATCTTTCTTTTTTAATTTTTGTTTATTTTGTGAATTAGATGTTGATTTATCAATATTCTCACTTTCCATTACTTGCATAACAACATCATCGATAACATCTTCTTCTTCATAAGTTGTTTCTTTATCAGTACTAATTAAATTTAAAGTATTATCAAGTAAAATAATATCATCATCACTAAGTTCTGTTTCATTATCAGCCTTAATGCCTAATTCTTGACATCTTTTAATAATTTCAGCTACTGAAAGTCCGACATCGTTTGCATAATCTTTAATATTCATAAAATCACCCTTTCTTATTTATTATTTAAATATTCTTTTTAAACTCATTACTTTTTTATCGGAATTATCTAAATTGTTAAAATATTCTTCATATAGTTTTTCAGGATCAATCATTTTAGCATTTAATAATAATTCAGCAATACTTTTTCCTTCATATTTTTCTATCATAATACCCGATTCTTCGGCTATTTCTTTAGATAATTGTGCATCATATGTACTGTTATAAACAACTTTAGTAATGCCGCAATTAATAATGGAGTTCATACAATCCTTACAAGGAAATGTATTGACATAAATCGTAGCGCCTTCAGTACTAATACCGTGTTTAGCTGCAAATGCTATAGCATTTTGTTCGGCATGAGCTGCTGGACATAATTCTAAATATTTTCCTGATGCATAATCCGCCATATTTCTTCTTATACATCCGCCTATATCTTCACAATGTTTTACCCCTCTTGCAGGTCCATTATATCCAAATGATATTGGATTATCTTCCTTTACTATAACTGCACCTACATGTCTAGATAAGCAAGTGCTTCTAAGTGACGCAAGTTCAGCTATTGCCATATAATATTCGCTACGATCTGGTCTATTCATAATTTATACTTCTTTCTTTAAAATATCATATATTTCATCTGGTATTTTAACTTCTAGTATTTTATCTAATAACCCACTTTTTTGTGCTTTATCTATAACACTCAAATCTTTTTTTAAATATGCACCTTTACCATTTTGTTTACCAGTACTATCAAAAACAACTTTACCTTCTGGGGTTCTTACAATCCTAAGTAAATCTTTTTTCTCAAGTTTTTCTTTGGTAACTACACATGTTCTTAAAGGTATCTTTTTCATTATTTATTTCCTTCTTCATTTATTTGAGATAAGGTCTTAATCTCGATATGATAATGCGTAAGTCTTGATGCTAGTTTAATGTTAGAACCCTTCTTACCAATAGCAAGTGATAAATTATCATCAGTTACAATAGCAAGTGCCTCTTTCTTTTCTTCATCTGTAATACTTACAATAGCATCCTTTGCTGGACTTAAAGCATTCTTAATAAATTCTTCAGGATTTTCTGAATAAAGTACTAAGTCAATTCGTTCATTACCCAATTCTTTAAGAATACCGGCAATACGAGAACCTTTTTCACCAATACATGAACCAATTGGATCAATTTTTTCATTATTTGAATAAACAGCAACCTTACATCTAATACCAGGTTCTCTTACAACAGCATATATTTCAATTGAACCATTAATAATTTCAGGGATTTCTTGTTCAAATAATCTTTTAACAAATCCATAATGTTTTCTTGATAAAAGAATAAGTGGTCCCTTGGTATTACTTTCTACTTTAGTAATATAGACCTTAATATTAGAACCCATCTTAATTTCTTCGCCAGGAATAATTTCCGTTTTAGGTAAAATACCTCTAGTTCTTCCTAAGTCAATGTAATAGTTCTTTTGATCTTCTAGAGCAACCATACCAACCATTACTTCAAATTCTTTACCATTGAATTCATCAATAATACTATTTTTTTCAGCTTCACGAATCTTTTGAGTTAATACTTGTTTAGCAGTACCAGCAGCAACTCTACCAAAATCTTTTGGTGTTACTTCAACTTGAATCGTATCGCCTACTTTAGCATCGGCTTTAATCTTTTGAGCATCAGGTAATAAAATTTGAGCATCAATATTAATCTCTGGAGGTATTTTAACAATATTGCCTTCTTCATCAGTTGTTTCACTACCTTCATCAATTTCATCTACTACTACTAAATAAGAATATACTTTGATTTCGCCTGTTTCACGATTAATATCTACTAGTACATTAGTCTTTGAATCAAAATTCTTCTTATAAGCAGTTGCTAATGCTAAACTTAAACCTTCATAAATAACATCTTCACTGATGTTTTTTTCATCGACAATTAATTTAACTGCCTTAATTAATTCTTTACTATCCATATTATCCTCTTTCCTTACTTGATATATCTAAAATATAACTATCCTTTGTAAAATCTTCTTCATCAACAATTGGATTAATTATGCGTGTAGCTTCACAAATAGCATCTAAATCAATGCCACCGACTTTATCTAAAGTTATCTCTAAGAAGTTATATTTGCCTTTCTTAGTATAAACGATGTCATCAACAAAGATTTCCATTTCTTCTAAAGCCTTATTAATTTCACTTTTTAGATGATCAAATTTCATTATTCACTCCTTTTTTATAAATAAAAGTGGGATTTCTGTCCCACTTAAATGTCAAATGTATTATAACATGCACTTTATTCCATGTAAAGATTTATTTATTAAACCATCGGTTGCGGTTACAAAACAATAAATACAACTATTTAACCTTTTGAACTTCATTTATTATCATAAATAAATGATCGGTCTCTCTTTGAATATAATTAATTACTTTATTTAGATTTTTTCTTTTGGTTTGGATTAATAATAATTGTTTACTATCATTATTATATCCTTTTTTTAAATCAATAATCGAAATCCCATAACCCATATCTCTTATTTTATCAATTAAGTAATTTTCTTTTTCATTAATAATAACCTCCAAAAAGACATCATCATTAACTAATGTATTAGATATAAAACTACCTATAAAAGTACCTGATGCATAACCCAAAGCATAAGAAAAAGGTATTAAAAATGAATCAATAGGCATATTTAAGGCTTCCTTGGCGATTACGAACCAGATAAATACTTCAATAAAGGCAATCGATGATGCAATTAAGGTTTTTCTTTTAATAGTTAAAACCGTTCGAATAGTACCCAAGGAAACATCAACTATTCTTGCTAAAAAGATTTTTAAACAAATAAGTAACATTATTTGACCAGCTTTCGCATTTTAACTAAGGCGCTCTTTTCTAATCTAGATACTTGCGCTTGGGATATTTGCATACTATCAGCTATTTCGGATTGTGTTTTGCCAATAATATATCTTTCAATAATTATCCGACGTTCTCTTTCTTTAATTTGCTTTAAAGCATGATTAATTACAATCCGATTATCAGTTATTTCATTATCAGATTGTTGATCTTTGATTTGATCTTCTAAATAAAGATCATCACCCTTTTCATTATAAATAGGTTCAAAAATACTAGCTGGGCCTTTCAAAGAATTAAGGGCTAAATAAATGCTATATGAATCTAGATTTAACTCCTTTTCAATTTCTTTGATTGTAGGTTCCACTCCATAATCATTAATATATTGTTCTTTAAAGGATAATATTTGATAGGAATTATCTTTAATACTCCGACTAATTCTTAAAATTGATGAGTCCCTTAAGTATTTTTTTATTTCTCCAAGAATTAAGGGAATAGCATAAGTAGATAATTTCAAATCTAAAGATGAATCAAAATTATCAATGGCTTTAATCAATCCAATAACTCCAACTTGAAATAAATCATCCAAATTGGCATTACGATTATTAAAGTATTTTAGGACTGCTAAAACCAGTTTAAGATTACCATTAATTAATTCGTCTTTTGCAGATAAATCCCCTTCTTTTAATCTTGTAAATAATGCCATATTTTCTTTATGCGTTAAAGTTTTCAATTCACTAGTATTAATACCCGTTATTTCGACTTTATATTTGGCCATTAAAAAATCTCCTTTTACATAGATTATGTATTTACAAGGAGATTTTTATTCATTAATATAAACCTACTAATGATAAATTGGTAACATCATCATTTATTAATTGAACCAATTCATTAATACTTGGATATTTTTCAATTCTTCGTTTAATACTGCCAAAAGTGTCTAAGAATAATCCAGGATTAGTAACAAGTATCTCATAAAGATTAACAATACCAATAGCTTTGAAATAATCTAGTACTTTTCGAATACTATCTTCATCATATTTAAAAATATTAATGTTTAGTTCTTGGTTATTAATTGCTTCGATTACATTATTAATTTGATAATCGGAAAAATTATAATCTTTTAAATAGTCCATTATATGCTCTGACTCCTTCCTGTTACCATTGAATTTATTTCTTGGAAAGTATTATCATCTAAGAAACTATTCCGAACGACAGAGGTTAGTAACATTTCTCGATTTAAGAATCCATACATACTTTTTAATATGGAAGCATTATTTAGCACCTTATATCGTGATATGATTTGATTATTAAACATATAAATATATTCGTTGTTGCTTTCAATTTCTTGATCACTATCAGTTAAAGGATCTTTTACCATCATATGATCATTAACCCGATATTTTTCTTCAAGTTCTTGTATTAATGGATCTTCTAAAATGCGAGAATCAATATATATTTGATTGTTTTCATTTTCTTTCTTCTCATCATCCTTATATTCACTAATAATAGCGTCATATTCATCATAGTTAGAAAAAAATTCAGAATACCATTCAATATCAAAATTCTGAGCTACAAAATCATCCATTCCATTGTAACTATTTAACAATTGAGGAAATTCGTATAATAATAATTCTTGATTTGCTTGACCAGCTTTATTCTCAGAGAAGAAGTTATTATAAAAACTTAAATAACCTTCTTTTTTAAGTCTATAAGCAAGATAAGCAAATTGATTAACTGTTAATGAAGGTATTTTACTTAAATTTCTTAAAAAATAATTACGAATACTTTGATTTGCTATATTTCGCTTTTTACAATTATTGTTAAAGTCACTATTCTTTATAATATCTTTATCTAATTGTAAGAAAACATCGGTCCTTGGTGAATGTAATAGTCCAAGTTCAATAGCCAAATGTATTTTATTTTCAATATCACATCTCTCAACACATGAAATGGGAATGGTATCTAAACTATCTAGTTTAAATAATCGGCATAATTCAATATTATTCTTTAAGATCCATGTTGGTAACGTTTTAAGTTGTAGATTAGATTCCACATCATCAAAATCATAAGTATCAGCGAATAATAATTGATTTTGTTTCAATAATTCAATGTTCTTTTGGAAATCATAAATATTAGGAATATTATAATTAACCAAAGGTTGTTCATTACGAGCATTGTTTCCCCGTCTATCAGTACGTCTAAATGGTGTTAAACGATAAAAATTATCCTTTGTTTTAAGCCAAAATGCTGAAAGCTGTGATTTAAAAAATGCTTGTATACCATTACGGAAATTACTTGAAATAAATGGATAAATTTCATTTTTAATAAACTCATAATTACCAGCGACGGCGACATTAAAAACAGCTAAAGTATCAAAATTGTTGAGCACCCCTTCATCTTTAAAGAATTGTAAAATATTTCTAGCATTATCTTCATCAAATGTATTTGATGCTTCAACAATATGATCTTCGGCAATCCTTTCAATTGTATTAATTTTAGAATCAGGTAAAAACTCTTTGAAGACAGCAACTATTTGATCAACAGTTGCAAATTCTCTATCTACACGACTATTTAAGTTTTTAGTTTGATAAAAAACTTGTAGTAATTGTTTAGCATCTTCTGGTGGCATATTAGTTATATCAATTGTTTCACAAAAGACTTTAAACATTTCTTCAGTATAATACTTTCGACGGCCATTTCCTTCTAAAATATTTTTTAATTGTTCTAATAATTCAATCTTTTGTTTTTTATCACCATTTTGCCTAATTATTTCTATTTGATTATTAGCTAATTCTTTAATATTTCCGATATTAGTTAATAATGCATTTAAGGACTCTTTTTGTCTTTCATCTAAAGGTAATTCTTCACTAGTTAGATTTAACTCTTTACGAACAGCCAAAACATTTTTAACATCATTAATGGCTTTTATTAAATCATCTGTTGAATAATTATATAATTTGAGTAGTTCTATAACCCTATTAAAATTATAATCAATTATTGAATCTTCATTAACCAAAACGCTTTCAACTTCTTCTGCAAGCATTTTGTGTTCTTCGAAAATTTCTAAATCACTTTCTAAATTATGATTACTCTCTTCTGTTAAAGCTGCAATTTTCTGATTTATTAATTCTATAATATTCATTTATTACACCTCCCAGTTCTCTAAAATATTTAGAGTTTGAAGGTAAAATGTTATATCATTAGTAGTTTTATATAGATTATTTTCAAACATTTCATTTGTCAAACCTAAACTAGCTGATAATAAATCAATACTAACATTTTTTTCTTTTATTAATTTTAAAATGTCATATTTCATATTTAAGATTAATCGTTCATCCGTCATCTTTTACCTCCGTTTAAAAGGCTATTAACCACTTTGTCTTGGACAGTTAATTCTGAAATATCACCTTTTTCAATTGCTTCTATTTGATTAATTAATTGAGCAAAATTATCTCTAACTACTTCTTCGGTAATTTCTTTGATATTATTATTAGCAGCTTGAATGGCAGTTAAAATAATAGCTCCTTCTGAATTATCCGGTAAATGAAGTTTTATAAAGGAGATAAATACTTTGCTATTGATTGATAAGAAAATAGTTCTTCCTAATTTATTCTCAAAATATTCAACACCTTTTAAATGAACAACACGACTACTTTTTTTAACATTGGTTTCGTTTTGCAATTTTTGAATAAATGTTGATAGATTAGTATGATATTCATTTATTACGGTTGGAAAAACAAATGGCGATCCAGTACTATCAGTTAAGAAAAAGGCTTTATTGTTGTTATTGATTGCCTCTTGCGCTTTCTCAACTTCAATTATTTTAGGTTCTATTGTTTTTAAACGATTTACAAATGACTCATATATATTAATAAACTCTTCTAATAGTTCTATATCACCTTGTTCTTCATAGTTATAGGCCACGATAGATTTCATGATTTCATCAATATTATCTTTTGATTCAAACATCTTCATAGCAAAGGCTTTAGCAAGTGGTTCATCATAACCACATTCATTTATTAATTGATCGTTGCTAACATTAAGAAGATATTCTTCATTTTTTGAACATAAAATACGATAATATTCTTTTTCTAACTTAGATAGGCCTTGAATGACCTTGTAATACTTATTTAATACATCATTATTTTCACTAGTAATCTGTTCATATCTTTCTTTTAAATTGGCGAACACCGCTTTATTTTGTTCACGGAGATTAGAAGGTTCACCAATATTGGCAATTTCAACTTCTGGTGATAATGTTACTGGCTCTTCAGGTATTTGTAATTCAACGCCATCTTCAGATAATGATGGTCTATTTTCAACTCTTCTAGGAGGTTTTTTAGCTGTTTTAATGACCGGATATAAGAGAATTTTAACCTGCTCTTCGCTTGAGATATTATGCTTTTCACATAACTCATTAATTAACTCTAAATCAAATGAATCACTACGAATTAATCGAATAATACTTGTTATTTTGTCATTTAACAAATCAATTTTTTCTTTTATTTCATCAATCTGAGCAATTGTATTTTTTAATGATTCACTATTGATAATAGCATCGTATACTCTAATAGCTACATCATTATTTAAATTATCTCTTTTCTTAAAAGCCTCTAAAATACTGAAATTCTTGGCTAATGATTCATCAACACTTAAAATGCTATCTTTGTGTTGTAATAATAGAGTTATGTCATTTCCTTGATATTGTAGTATTTTTTGAATACGTATTATTTTTCGTTGTTCTAATTTTAATTTTCGACGATCGACAATTAAATTATCAACATCATGCCTAATTGTTGAAACAAAAGAATTCCAACTACTATTAGCAATTGTCGTTACTTGTCTATAATTATCTTCTGGCACAATAAAACACACTCCTATTCTAGATAATTATAACATTATTTTTACATGGAATAAAGAGTATTTCAGGCATCAATTAAATGTTGTATTTGTTTAATTACCCTCTTTTCAATTCGCGATATATAACTTTGGGATATTCCAAGCATATCAGCGACTTCTTTTTGAGTATATTCACGTTGGTTATTAAGTCCATATCTTAAAACCATGATTTCTTTATCACGATCTTTTAATTTATCTATTTCACTAACCATAATTTGGTGATTTAAGGTATGTTCAAACATATGTGGAACCAATTCATCTTCGGTACCTAATACATCCTCAAGATGGAGTTCGTTTCCCTCCGCATCATAATTAAGGGGATCTTCCAAACTTACTTCAGCCTTTCTTTTTTTATTCTTTCGAACAAACATCAATATCTCATTGGCAATACACCTGCTTACATATGTAGCTAATTTAATATTTTTCGATATTTTATAAGTATTTATGCCTTTGATTAATCCTATTGAGCCAATCGATACTAAATCTTCGATATCATAACCCGTAGTTTCATATTTTTTGGCAATAAAAACCACTAATCGTAGATTATGTTCAATTAAAATATTCTTAGCTTCATGATCACCATTTTGACATCGAATAACCATTTGTAATTCCTCTTCTTTGGAAAGTGGTGGGGGTAACTTATCAGTGGCACCAATAAAAAATATTGGATTAACATCTTGAAATATTTTTAATAATAGTTTTCTAAACATAATTATCCTTTCTTAAATGATTATTTAATAAAGCACCGATACCATCTTTAAAATGAATATCAGTTTCACCAATTAAATAATTCTTTATCTTGCGTTTATTTATCATAATATAACTTGGTTTATAACACTTCATTAAACCATGAGCATTCAAAGTATCATATGGTACATAAACAGGACTTCTAATTTTAATATTTTTTAAATACTTCTTATTTAAAATAATAATGGGCTTTCCTGAAATATAGTCGATAAGATTATTCCCACTATCAAGATATGCCATACAAGTTATTTTTTGCTTCGAAAAATAAATCTCTAATTTATAGTAATAATTATATTGATAATCACTTTTTTTATGACAATAATATTCATAAATTAGAACAATAGGACCAATAATAACAAGTAGCAATTGATTACTATGGGAAAAATGAATATTTAGATAATATAAAAAACCAGCTAGGATAATACTTAACATATAAAGATATAAAAGATTATTAAATGTATATTTCAAACTAATAAAGCCAAATGCGATAATAAGCATTAACAAAGATATAAAGATTTTAATAAATAATAAAGAATAATCATTAATATTTAAGACCATTAAAAAAACACTTAAAGAACCAATAAGGGAAGATATTCCTAAACGCCATTTAACAATTCTTCTTTTTAAAATCAAACCCAAAAACAATAATAATACATAGTCATAAAATAAATTCATAAAAAAAATTAGGTCAATATATATTTTCATATTATCACCTAATTTTTTATATCATATTTTCTACAAATAAATTGTCGAATACTATTCGTTTCTTAAAAATGGTGGGATTTCGTAATCATCTTTAGGAATTTCTGGAGTCTTTCTCTTTGGAAGAGCACCTTCTCCACCAAATAAAGCATCCTCACCAACCTCTTTATCGAAACCAGTTGCTATTACAGTAACAATAACTTCATCTTGAAGATTCTCATTCTTAATAGCACCAAATATAATGTTTACATCACTATTAGCGGCTTCTCTAACCTTCTCAATTGCAGATTCAATTTCAAATAATGTAAGGTTATTACCACCTGTAACATTAACAATGGCATCTTTAGCACCTTCGATAGTTTCTTCTAAAAGTGAATTATATACAGCTTGTTCAGCAGCAAGAGTAGCTCTATTTTCACCATCAGCACAACCAATACCGATAAGAGCAGTTCCACTCTTTTCCATAACAGCCTTAACATCGGCAAAGTCTAAGTTGATTACTCCTCTAACAGCAATTAAATCAGAGATAGATTGAACACCTCTGTGTAATACATTATCAACTTCTTTAAAGGCTTCTTCAAAAGTTGTAGTCTTATCAATTATTTCTCTTAAACGATCATTTGGAATAACAATTAGCGTATCAACATGCTTACGTAGTTCTTCAAGACCAGCTAAAGCATTTTCCATACGACGCTTGCCTTCAAACTTAAATGGTTTAGTAACTATACCAACTGTAAGAGCACCAAGTTCTTGAGCAATCTCAGCAATTACAGGAGCTGCTCCAGTACCAGTTCCACCACCTAGACCACAAGCAATGAATACCATGTCGGCACCAGTTAATGCTTCTTCAATTTCTTGTTTACTCTCTAAAGCAGCTGCTCTTCCCACATCAGGATTAGCACCGGCTCCTCTTCCCCCAGTTATATTCTTACCAATTTGAATCTTATTATCAGTATGTGATGCATTAAGTACTTGTAAGTCTGTATTTACTACAAAGAATTCTACACTTTGTACACCTTCATCAATCATACGGTTAACAGCGTTACATCCGCCGCCACCTACGCCAACAACTTTAATCTTAGCGATCTGATCCATTAATAATTCCGACATATCCTCATCCTCCTTAATTATCAAAAAACAATCCAAAAATCTTACCTAGTAATGAATTATCGGATATGTTTATTCGTTTTTGTTTTCCAACAAGTTCTTCAAGTTCATCTTCTGTAAATAAATTAAAATTACCATTACGAAGACGAAGTCTGGTATCGTAATACTTAACCATTCCAGTTACAACTGAATACTTATTATTACGAGCGCCAAGCTCAGTAACATTTCCTAAAACTGCTTTGTTACCAAACTCTTCAGTAATAAGTGTCTCAAAATTTCTAAGTTCGCTTATTCCTCCTGAAAATATTATATAACTAATTTCTTTCTTTGTTAAGAGGTTAATTTGCTTTTTAATAAGATTAAATAGCTCATGAAGTCTAGAAATAGCTACCGCACTCATCTCATATTGATTTATCTTTTTAATATTGCCTTTAACATCAGTTATTGTAATGTCTTCTGATGGATCGGCAGAATGAATATCTAAATTAACTAAATGTTCCTTTAAATAAGATGCGTCTTTCTTACTAATACCAAAAACAAAAGCTATATCATTATCAACATAATGACTACCACTGTCTAATACTTCACATGAAGCTAAAATACCTTTATTAAAGATAGATACTGTTGTATTAGTTTGACCTATATTAACTACAGCTCCACACAATTTATTATATTCTGGTTTAGCTAATTCATAATAATCCGCAAGTGGTGAAATACAAATATCCACCACTTTAATACCAATGTTTTCTAAACATTTAATGATTATTTCACTATTTTTTTTAGGAATCGTTGTAACAACATCTTGGATTGTTAATTTATTAGCTATTGAATTAAGTGGGTTTTTAACAACATCTGCATCATCAATAATAAATTTAACAGGCATAACAGATACAACATCTTTATTCTCATCAACTTTTTGATAAATACTTAATTGCATAGAACGGATTACATCACTTGAAGTAATTACTTTATCTTCACTTTTAATTGTAACTGAACCAGTTGATAAGAAACAATCAGTATTATATGCTGGAACATTAACAATTACTTTTCTAATAGGTAGACCAATAATAGTTTCTGCTTTATTAAAGGCATCTTTTAAAGCTAAAGTTGCACTTTCACTATTAACAATATATCCCTGTTTAATTCCTTGAGATACAACATCCACGCATGTTAAAACATTTAGCTTGTTTTTTTGCATTTCACCAACAAGCAATTTAATGGAACTAGAACCCAAATCAAGACTGGCTATTATTCTTCTCATATTCCACCTATTTTCACAATAATTATACCTAAATACCTATCAATTGACAAGTCACAAAAGATAAAATATAATACTTTGAAAGGAAAAAAAGCATGAAAAAATGGATGAATCTTAAGCAAATGCTTTTCATTAATGAATTAATCAAAAATGAAAATCAAGCATCTCAAGATTATTTAAAAAATTTATTTTCTAGAGAGGATTATCGTAACCTTTTAGAGAATTCTTTAACATTGCTTAAAACAAATCCTAATAGCTTTCTTGTTACTTATCGAAGCGGTTTATATAAATTAAGTGAATTAGATAATAAAATTAAAACGGTTATTGACAAAAAAAGACTAGCTCCTGGTATTGTATTAGATTATGGAACCTTACAAAACCAAGAAGTAGTATTCCATGGAAATCGACAAGAGGTTGAAGAGATTAACGGTGTTCTAAAAGATAAAATTGTTCCAATGGACTTCTATACCATTTTTGATTTAGCATCAACATCAAAGTTATTTACCGCTATATCCATATTACAATTAGTCCAACTTGGTTTAGTTGACTTAGAGGCACCAATTAGCGAATATACCGATTGTTTTCCTTTAATTAACGATGTGAAAATAATTGATTTATTAACTTTTAACGTACCAGTTAAAACTGATGAACGGATTGATAAAGCCCCTTCTAAAGAAGAAGCAGAAAAAATATTGTTTAGAATTCACCAATATGATTATAATGCCCCTTTCGTTTATACTGATATGGGATGCTTAGTACTTAAATATATTATTGAAAATATAACGGGTATTTCCTTAAAAGAATATATTACTAACCATATTTTACAACCAAGTAATATGTTTAATACTTACTTAAATGTTCCAGAAGATTATAAGAGTATTGTAGCTAATGAAAACTATGCCTCTTTCGTGGATGAAAAAGGTTCTATTCGGACACTTAATAATATTGTTCCTGGTGAAGTTCACGATGCCAAAGCTAGAGCTTTAGGTCATAAAGACGGAAATGCTTCTGGTCACGCTGGATGGTTTTCAAACGCTTTAGATATGAGTTTATTAGCAACTAGTTTATTAAATAACGTTATTTTAAAACAGGAATATGTATTAATGCTAGGTCAATATAACCAAAATGCTAATCCTTTTACAAATTCGGAAAATCCTAAATGGAAAAGTCATCATGGTATTTTAACTTTTTTAAAACAACCAAATACCGATTATCTCCATGTTCAACCATTCCTATCTGGCAACGCCTTTATATCACCCGGTTTTGCAGGAACTACTTTCTGTTTAGATCCATTAAATAAAATATATGCTTTCTCAGCAGCTAATCGTTTACACAACCGCATTTATAGTATTCCAGAAGCTTATAGAAACAATATCTATGAGAATGAACTTGGTGAAAAAATCTATCGAGATGATGTGACACAAAAAACCATAAGTTCTTCTTATACTAAAGAAAGTGAAGACATCATTAAAGAAGCTATGAAAATTGCTTTACAAATAAAATTGATTGAAAAAATCGAAGGCGAAAAAAAGCAAATGAAATTAGTGAGAGAAATATAAAAAAGATAGTTTTTAAACTATCTTTTTATTTTTTAATTATTTTATTTACTGCTGATAATGTTTGATCATTTTCAACAACTTTATTAAGTAATGACTTCGATTCATTTACTGTTGAACCATTAACCGTATGGTTATTAGCTCCTACCATTGTAGCATTAGAAAGACGGTTTCTCCGACGTATCAAATCATCTCTTTGCCGAAGATTCATAACCTCTTTCTTGGTTTCTTTCTCGTGATAATGTCTTGCACCACTATTACGATAACGGCCATACATAATCAAAAAGAAGATAATTCCTAAAGATAATAAAACCCAATCTTTATCAGAATCAATAAGTAGCATAAGAATTAAACCAAATAATTCAACTAAAGCAGATATACCAAACAATAATGGCATATGAATAGGAACACTTCCCATTGTTTCTTTAGTTCGAGCATTAACAGCAACATAATGTAATAAAGTACTATTACCCTTTTTTTGACAATAACTATATAACCAAACTGGTAAATATGCTGCTACCCATTGTTCGCCTTTTACTTCAACATTTTGAGTTTGCCATGCAACACCACGGTCATAAAATGTTAAACTATCATTAGCTGCAAATCTTGCAACATCTTGAATTTGAGTTTGAACTAATGGCGTTAAAGAATCAACATTAACGTCTCTTTTTTCAGATGTAAATCCCGTTAAAAAATTAGCATCCCATTTAACAGCATTTTCAATATCGAATGGCATAATAGCATTAATAACATTATTTGTTTTATGTTTGTTGTTATTATCTAGTTTATCTTTGCTTGATTCAACTGTAAGTCCCTCGATACTAACATCAAATTCTCTTTCTACATAATATTCATCAGCATCATAATATGTACGATAATTATCGCCTTCCTTAACAGTATATGAACGAACTTTATGTTCTCCTTTACCAATAAAATTACTATGTGCATTGGCATCCACAATCATATATGGGAAATAAACTCCCATGATATTATTAGTTGTAAATTCCTTCTTAAATTTTGGATTGGCAAAAAATTTTCTTTTCTTCACAAACTGTTCAATAGATGCTTGTGCTTCCTCTTTCTTAATTTTAAATGGAAGAACAACATCCGGAATAGCTCCATTAGGTATTTGTTCATTAATAGATAATGTATTACGACACCAGTGACATCTAGCAGTAGCAGCGGATGCTGTATCAATAACAACTTCCGCTCCACAACTAGAACATTTTAAAGTTAAGATATCTTTAGTATCAGGAATAATATCTTTAGCCCCTGAGCCAATTACTTTACCTTTAAGATTTTTTATATCACTTTCTAGTCCCTGAACCTTTTCTGGTTCAAATGAATGTCGACAAAAATTACAACGTAATTTGCCAGTATCTAAATTAGTAGTAATATCTGTTGAACCACATTTTGGACATTTAGTTTGACCATCTTTATTGCCTACATCAGTTTGAACAACTTTAACAGTAGATTTTTTCTCTGCATCAGCAGTTTCAACCGCATTATTAGGCATATACTATATTCCTAACAAATTCTTTTTAGCAGCATCAAAGTCTTCTTGAGTAATAACACCTTGATCCAATAATTTTTTAAGTTCAGCTAACTTAGCATAAGGATCTTCAGCAGGAGCAGCAGCTTGTGCTCCAGGTGCAGGTTGATTAAATCCTGGTTGATAAGTAGATGCAGTGTTAGGTTGTTGCATAGCACCCATCATTCCACCAGCAGCACCCATACCCATGCCCATGAAGGCCATACCAGCACCGCCGCCATTTTCGCCAGCAGCTTGAATTCCTCTTGCAGCAGCTTGTTGCATGAAAGCATTTCCTCTTGCACCAGATAGTGCGTCAGCTTTCTTAACATCGCTCATTAGAGCCTTAGTATCTTCGTCGTATTCAATAGCTAAAATTGCAGTTTGTACAATTTCAAGACCACGATTAGATTTCCATTGATAAGCTTCTTCAACAGCATCACTCATTGCATGAGCAAAACCAATTTGGTCGCTTTGAATCTTAGACATACGATTACCCATTGAAGGGTCATTTGTATATTTAGAGAATGCAGCAGAAAGGCTACCAACTACTTCATTAAATAATTGAGTACCAGCATCATTGTCCATATCAGCAAAATCAAATACTGGAGCATCAGCTGTTAAATATTTAGCAGGTACAAAGTTTTTAATAAATAATAATGGATCAACAATCTTTAGTGTATAAGTACCTCTTGTAACAGCACCTACTTGAGTACCAAAGAATGCATCATCCCAATAAATTTCAGATTGAGTACCAAATTTATTATTTGGAATTTCCTTTAAGTTAACATAGAATGCAAGTTGTTGAGCAGCTGGCATACCACCAAATTTAACTTTTTCCCAAGTTGACTTGATTAGTGGTCCTACAATTCCATCACCAGCAAAAATAGATTGTGAATTAGGGTCATCAGATCTGAATTCAAATCCTCCGGCTTCAGCAATACATCCAGTGATAGCACCATCTTGCATTGTAACAAGAGCCATTCCTTCAGGAACTACGATTTTACTACCATTACTGATAATATTATCGTTACCCTTTGTGTTTTCTCCTCTTCCATTATTTGTTCCTTGTTTTACTGCTCTAAAAATACCAGCAGTTGCAGGAACTCCTTCTTGTGGAACATAGAAATCTTTCCATTGATCAGCAAATGTTCCGCTTAGTGCGCCTGTGAAGGCTTTAATAAATCCCATATATCCTACCTTCTTTCTAAATAGTGATTTATTACTATCCGTATAAAATTATACCATAAAATTAATATAAAAAAAATGTATTTTAAAAATACATTTTTATTTATTTAATTCTTTAAGAAGTTCATCCTTCTTCATTGAAGTATAACCTTTAACACCTTGTTCTTTAGCTAAGGCTTTAAGTTCAGCTAATGTTTTAGATGATAAATCTTCTTTTGCTTCTTTTTTAGGTTCTTCTTTTTTAGTTTCTGCTTTCTTAACTTCAGCAGGTTTAACTACTTCACCCTTTAAAGCTTTTTTAGCAGTTTCAACTAATGCAGTAAATGCTTTAGGATCATCAATAGCGATTTCTGATAGCATCTTTCTATTAATTTCAATATTAGCAAGTGCTAAACCATTAATGAATTTAGAATAACTGATATCATTCATACGACATGCAGCATTGATTCTGGTAATCCATAATTTTCTAAAATTACGTTTATTTTGTTTACGATCTCTGAATGCATAAACACCACTATGGAATAATTGTTCTTGAGCAGTCTTATATAATCTATGCTTAGAACCAAAATATCCTTTAGCGGCTTTTAAAACCTTTCTTCTTCTTGTTTTAGAAACAGTTCCGCCTTTAACTCTTGTCATTTATATCCCCCTATATAACTTGTGAAAGATTTTTTCTTTCACCCTTAGCTAAAACACCCTTATTACGTCTTTGACGTACAGTTTTAGCACTATCTTTGGCAGTTTTATGGTTGCCATTACCTTTTTTGTATGTAATCATACCATTTTTCTTAAGATTAAGAACCTTTTTACTCGCTTTATGAGTTTTTTGTTTACATTTTCCCATATGTATACATCCTTTCTATTTCTTTGGCGCAAGCATCATAAAGATTTGACGGCCTTCAATTTGTGGTTTAGTTTCAATATCAGCAACATCTGATAAAGCATCTGCAAAACGCATAAGAACATCAGCACCTAACTCGGGATGAGCAATTTGTCTTCCTTTAAAACGAATAAATGCTTTAATTTTATGACCTTTCTTAAGGTATTCACCAGCATTACGACGTCTAGTTTCAAAATCGCCAACATCGATAGTTACTGATAAACGATATTCTTTTATCTCCTTACTTGTTTCTCTTTGTTTTCTTTGAGCTTCTTTCAATTTCTTTTGTTTTTCGTAACGGTACTTGTTATAATCCATAACCTTCGCTACCGCAGGAACAGAATTTCCGCTCATTAAAACTAAATCTAAACCAGCATAATTAGCTAAAGTAAGAGCATCTTCTCTTTTCTTTAAACCTAATTTTTCCCCGTTTGGGCCTATTACCATTAACTCTTCTTGTCTTATTTGATTATTAATAGGTAATTCATCAATCTTTGCTATATGTCTTCGCCTCCATACAATTTAAAAGATGGATATTACTATCCACCTTAAAAAACTTAAATGATTTAAAAATCATATTTAGGTTCTTTACCCATCGATATTCTACTCGATCAGGTGGATATTAAATCGCTTTCCTTTAAATAACGTCTATAATATACACTATATTATATGAATTGTCAAGATGATTTATTGTTGAAACTTAGTTATGTTTTCAACTCTTGTTGCAAAATAAGGTTTATCTTGATTTGCCTCCTTTAAGAACACTGCAAAGGTTTTATTTACCTCAAAATAACGTGGTTCATTCATTATCGGCGCTGCTGAATATTTTCTAACATCCATCGCCGCTTCACTTTTGATTTTGCCACCCTTTTCATTAATTTCAAATTGAATAGATTGTAAAGCTTGTAATATCTCATAACTATTACCCTCTAAATCATAGAATATTTGGTTTTCCAGTTCGATATATTCCTTTAATAATTTAAAATCTAAATATGGAATTCTTAAAGTATCACCTTCCTGAAGAATACTGACACCATCAAATTTAGCTTGATTAACGATTATATTGTCATATATTTCTTGGAATGATTTTCCATTTGGATTAACGTTAAAAATAATTTCATCATTCTCTTTGGTTAATAAAGCTATTGCAAAATCATCGGGGCTATTATAATAATAAACCTTAACTTGTCGATATAATTTACTATCACTTTTACTATTAACACCAAAATACTTAACATCTTGATATTCATTAAAATAACTATTGTTTAAAATATCAAAAGCATATTCATAAGAAAATTCCTTGTATAACATTGTATAAAAGAAATATCTTTGAACATCAGCAATCCCTTGATCTAAATCTTTTGCATCCCAAGAAAACTTATCTAAAATATCACTCTTTTGTTTAAATTTTTCCCAGATAGCATCTTCAATTTGCTTTTTTAGTTCTAAAGTTTTAAGACCATATACTTTATAATACATACTATCAGAGATATCCTTGGTCGTAAATAATTCTTTATTTAATGAATCAACATAGTCATTTTGTTTAGCAAACTTAATATCTGTTTTAACTATATCATTTTTTAAATCGTTCCAGATCAATTGAAAGGTTGCACAATAGCTAACATCTTGGCTAATTTTATCTTGCATTGTTGGAACAACGTCAACCCCTTGGGTTTCACCTAGTACTCTTTTGTTAAAAAATTTGAAATAACAAAAAACACCAGCGCCAATTAATAGTAAAATGCCAATTATTATAGAAATTTTTTTCATAATATCACCAAGTTAATTATAGCATAAAAAAAGCAGATATTATACTGCTTTCTTATCTTCTTTTTTTGGTTCTTCAAACCCATAATGGCTTCTAACCTTAGCTTCTAATTCAGCACACAATTTCGTGTCTTGTTTTAATAATGCTCGAACATTATCTTTTCCTTGACCAATCTTTTCACCATTATATGAATACCAAGCTCCACTTTTTTCTAATATATTTAATTCGGTTGCTAGATCAACAATTTCTCCCTCTCTTGAGATACCTTCCCCATAAAGAATATCTACTGAAGCACTTCTGAAAGGAGGTGCTACTTTATTTTTTACTACTTTAATATTAGTTCTATTTCCTAATACTTGATCACCAGCTTTAATTTGTTCACCTTTACGGATATCCAACCGAACACTTGAATAGAATTTCAATGCTCGACCACCCGGTGTTGTTTCCGGATTACCAAACATAATGCCAACTTTTTCTCTTAATTGGTTAATAAAAATCGCTGTCGTTTTAGTTTTATTCATGCTACCAGATAATTTTCTTAAAGCTTGACTCATAAGTCTTGCTTGAAGTCCAACATGTGAATCACCCATCTCACCATCAATTTCAGCTTGAGGAACCAATGCCGCAACTGAGTCAATAACAACTAAATCTACCGCATCACTTTTAACTAAAGCGTCACATATCTCTAATGCTTGTTCTCCACTATCAGGTTGAGATATTAATAAATCGTTAATATTAACCCCTAGGTTTCTGGCATATACAGGATCTAAAGCGTTTTCAGCATCAATAAAGGCTGCTCTTCCGCCATTTTTTTGAACAGCTGCTATCGCCTGAAGAGCTATTGTTGTTTTACCACTTGATTCAGGTCCGAAGATTTCAATAATTCTTCCCTTTGGATAACCACCGACACCTAAAGCTATATCTAGTGATAGAGAACCACTACTAATAGTATCTATCTTAACATTATCATTATCCCCCATACGCATTATGGCATTTTCACCGAATTGTTTTTCAATATCAGCAAGAACTTGTTCTAATGCTTTATCCTTATCTTTTACTTCTTTTGTAACTTTCATTTGTTCTCCTTTAATACTCTGACAATTTAATTTTATCGCCTCTGATTTTAAATGTCAACAGAAAAATACAAATATTTGTTCGTATTGTAAAACAATCATAAAAAAAGCCTTAAATAAGGCTTTATTTACGTCTATTTTTACTAATCAAAGATACATCATCGGTTAGATATTTAATTCTTTCAATAACTCTTCTCGCTTTTAAAATATCTTCACTATCTTTAGTATTTGCTAAATGTTTTTCTAATTCATCAATAGTTAAATTGCTAGTAAAAAAAGTTGTTAAATGATTATTCATTCTGGATTGTAAAATTGTTCCTAAAACTTCATCCCTGCTCCAATCAGATACCTTTTCAGCACCGATATCATCAATAGCAAGAATTTCAATATTAGAATAATACTTAACTTTAGTATCAAGTAGGTTAAAATCGTCTTTTAATGTACGTAACAATTCTGGAAAATAAACAATTTCATAATTAACACCCCTACTGGCTTGTAATTCATTTAGTAAAGCTGCTATTAAGAAAGTTTTTCCACTACCAAATGAACCATGTAAATATAACCCTTTATTTGTTTTTAAAAGATCATAATTATCATAAAAATTCTTTAACCATGTAATAACTTCAATACGATTTTTATCTTTAATATCAATATCCTTCATTCTTGCACTTCGAAGTTCATATGAAGCATCTTTCATTTGTAAATCTTCATTATATTTTTGCATCTTTTTACAAGGAATATAATTGAATACTAAATGACTTTCTTCCATCGAAGGATAATATACATGTCCTTTTAGATGATTAGGACAGTTTTGTAAGTTTTTACAATTAGCACAATTATTCAATTCTTCAACAGTATCTTCTAATGATGACATATTGCGCATAGCATCTTCTTTAGATATTTTATTTTTCTTAATTAAATTACTTATTTTAGGATCTAATAATTTAGAATTTAGTTTTTCTTGAAGATCAATATTTACGTCTTTTTTTATACTTTCTTGGATTTTTTTCATTATTTAAACTCCTTAAACATATCTTCTAGTCTAAGTTGATCTTCTTGACTCATTTCTGCAGATGATATGTCTTTATCAAACCATTCAGGAATATCTTTTTTATGATCACTATTTGGTTCTTTCTTAATTATCTTCTTATGTTCTTTTAAAGCAAATTGCATGGCTTCTTCAGCAGTCCTTAGTCCCGCTCTTTTCCATTGACCCGCTACGGCCTCAACATAAGCAGTTGATAACTTGTTATTATTTTTTTTCAAACAATAATCTATTAAAACATTTACTACTGCCGGAGTCAGTTCTAAATCAATTAACAAACTTTCTACCAGTTTTAAATCTCTTGATGTTGGAGCAGCACCCTTATTTTTGCTTTTTAAGAAATCATATGGTGAGATATTTTCAAACATTGCAACCACTTTAGCATGTAATGAAGTGTCACCTGATGCTTTCTTTAAATACTCAGGTTGTTTACGATAAACAATATTTGGCAGTCCATTAAAAGAAAATTGATAATATTTACGGACATTATTTCTTAAAGCATCTTTATCAATCATACCAAATTCATTTAGACTCTTTCGAATAAACTCGACCATTCGAAGGGAATCAACATGATAAATAAAGGATAAATTATCAATTAATTCTCTAGTCTTTTTATTAAATGCTTTTTCCGATAAGACATCTTTAGGAATCGAACTAATTAATAAATCATAATCTATCTTACTGGTTAATTTAATTGAGGCACTTTCTGTTTCTTGAATATTATCATTTTTGCTGAAGTTTGTAGATACATATACTTCATCCATACTTTTAGTAATTTCCGTAAAACCAGTATAATCGACTTTAACTTTTTCATATTCTTTTAATAAACGATTATATTCATCAGCCCCAATATTGTTATATAAAACAACGTTTAAAATAGGATTATTGAAAAATTCTACCGGAGATAAAGGAGCAAATAATTCATATAAATAAACAAATACATTTTCTTCTTTTACATAAGTTTTTAAAAGGCCTACTGCTTCAAGTGATTCTCTTGCCTCCACAAAAGCATTAGCACCACAATTTAGCAAGCCAAATAAATGATTGTGGATTTGATATTCACTATCTAATTTAGTATCTAAAAACAAATTCAAATATAAACTAACTGCTAAAGGACCAATTATCGGTGAATAAAAACGGATAACATTTTTTTCATCTAAATTAGAAATAAGTGACTTATTAATAACTTTATATCGATCAGCTGGTAAAAGTGAATATCCCATAATAAACTCCTCTTACACATATTATAGATTATTAAAACTTAAATTACAAATAATTATTTAAGAGGATAATATCGCTTTCAACACTATTAAAAAAAAGATCATTGGTTTTAGATATCAGGATATTATTCATAACATGGAGAATATTATTAATTCCTCTTTTCTCTTTATCTTGATATTTAGTATAAAACTCTTCCCAAAAGGCCGTTTTAATTTTAAACCAATTAATTGCCATTACATCCACTTTTGTAATATATTTTTGATATTTGTTTCGCATTGTTTTTAATATTCTCTTTAATCGTTTATCACTAATGAGATAATAATTATTATCAATAACAAAGATAATCTGCAACGCACTTTTTTCTTTCCAAGACATATAAAAACCACCATTTTTATTATGGTGGTTTTATATCTTATTATACTTCTTGAACAACCGCAATAATCATTGGCTTACATTCGGTTTCTTCGTAAATATATTTACCAAGTTCTTCACGAATTTGATTTTTAATCAAATTATAATCAATATAATTTGGTGTAATATTACGCGTAATAACTTCTTCACATAAGCTTTTAATATCATCAATCATTTCTTTAGAATCCTTAACATATATAAAGCCTCTAGTAATTACTTCAGGACCTACTAGTAATACTTTTTCTTTTTTAGAAATTGTTGCACTGATAAGAACAATACCATTCTCAGATAAAATTTCACGATCTTTAATAACTAAATCACCAATGTCATCACTACTATTGCCATCAATAAAGATGTCATCTACTTTAATATGCTCAAAGTTATCATCAATGACTTTATCATTAATAGTTACCACATCGCCATTTTGCTTAAGTAAAATATTCTCGGCAGGAACACCAATTTTATTAGCCAAATTTGCATTTCCAACCATGTAACGATATTCACCCTTCACTGGCATATAATATGTTGGATTAATTAGTTTAATCATTAACATCAAATCTTCCTGAGATGCATGTTGTAAAATACTATATTGTTTAGGTATATCAATAATATTACAACCGTATTTAGCAAGTTCATTTTCCAATTTAACAAATATTTTTTCACTACTATCATATTTAGGTTCCGCAAAAATAACAGTATCTGTAGGTAGTAAGGTAATATATTTATCATATTTGTTTAAGATTTTATTCATGCTAGCATATGGATATGCTTTATCATCACTAATTAATAATACTGAATTATCATCTTTTAAATTGGAAAGATCACCTAAGATATCTTCCTCAACGGTAAGATAACCATTAGCAATTGAATAATTAATAACATTTTGTAATTTTTTACCCATTACCACTACTTTACGATGGGTTGATGCAACAGAATCAAATATTTCTTGAATTGTATATAAATGGTCAGGTAATACACTAAAAATCAAACGATGTTCATGATGTTTGACAGCATCCTTAAATAAATTTATTAATTTATGTCTTGGTGATGTATGTCCAGGTACTTCAGCAAAGGAACTTTCACACATTAAACACAATACGCCTTGTTTTCCAACGTAAGCTATTTTACCGATATCACTTTCATAATGTCCCATCATTGATGGATCAATTAAAAAATCACCCGTATAACAAATAGCTCCATCAGCCGTATTTAATACATACATAACACTATCTGGGCAACTATGAGAGATAGCAATTGGAAAAATAGAATTATCGCCAAAATGAATACGATGATGAGCTTCAATTTCTTCAATATTCTCTTCTTTAACGCCATCTTCCATTAAACAAAACTTAGTATATTTCGTAGCATAAATTTTAATATCTGGAATCATCTCGGTTAAATCAACAACACTACCCATATTTTCTTGATGTCCATGAGTTATAAACACACCTTTAATACGGTTTTTATTATTAACAAGATAACTAAAATCCGGAATTATATAATCAATTCCTAGTAAGTTACCAGTTGCATATTTAAGTCCGCAGTCAAAGACGAAAATGTCTTCATCGACTTCAACTACATAGGTGTTTTTACCATTTTCATCTAAACCACCCAAACCAAAAATTTTAATTTTACACATAATTTATCACCCTTTTAAAAAAGTTCTTTGGTAATGAAATTATAACAAAATATTTAAAATAAATCAATATCATCTACTTTCAGATATAAGTTCATTTAAATACATCAAACGTAAATTTAGAGTTCTAACTTTTAGTAATAACAGTTTGAATTTTGACAAAGAATAATTGTTATCCAAAAAAATGATATCTCCTGCAGTTATATTTTCATTTAACATTTTACTTTGATTCTCTAAATAAATACTTGGTTTAACTAAATATTTTCCATTACTTTTACAAAAATCAAATTCATTATCATTAATAATACAAATGTTGGTATTGATATTATTATGATCAAGTATCTTTTCAACTTGTTCATAATGTAAAAAATCATGATTTATCTGCTCATAAAAACTATTGTTTAAAACGGTCTTTTTATCTACTAAACGATTAATGACAATTTTTTTCTTTAATGCATAATTAATAATATCGGTATTATTTTCCACAATTATACTGACGCCGTTTTTTGCAGGATTACCCTTATTAATTATTAAATCTAAGTGACTATAATAACTATCATATGGAGTTGTTTCTTTTAATACTAATAAATCTTTATCAAATTGATTATTCTCCTTCATTACGTAATAACTACTTTGATCATCAATTTGGATACCATTAATACCAGGAATAATATAATTATCAACAATAACAGCATTAACATAGTTTTTTTCATATTCTAAATGATAATTCTTTATTTGTTTCATTAATTCACTTTTTTCAATAAATATCTTTGATACCACATTAGTATAATAAAAACTAAAAAGCACCAATAACGTAACGCTTAAATACTTTAAAACTCTTTTCATTAATAAAACTTATGATTAGATTATAAAAAAATGAAAGCATTTGCTTTCATCCAATTCTTTTTTTAATAATATCAATTCCCTCTTTAGGATTTTGAAATAAAACGTTATAAATAAATTCATGTTTACGAAGTTCCTCAATAAACTTAACTTCGTCTTCCGTAAATATTCGATATTTGGGTTCTGATAAATCCTTAACTTCAACGATAACATCAGCACCAAGTAAATAATCAGCAGATACTCCTAAAGTATACATAAGTTCCAAAACTGTTTCTAATTTTGGCGTTCTTTGACCACTTTCATATAAACTTATACTTCCTTTAGTTACACCAATAATGTCGCCTAATTGTTCTTGTGTATATCCTCTTTCAATACGGATTTCCCTTAATCTTTGACCTGAAAACATTTACTATCACATCCAATTGTAGTATAGTAAACGTCTTGTTTATTTTGTGTAAACTTTACTGTGGGTAAACCTAACTGTTAAATAAAAAAAGAGTTATTAAAACTCTTTTTAATTTGTAATATTTTCGCTAGTTAATGGCGGTGTTTCAACAACTGGAGTTGAAGAAGAAACAGTATTGTTTTTATTATTCCAATATGCTGACACATTACAACTTGATGAATATGGTCGCGGATTTGGCATTTCTAATTTACATATCATTGGTATTTTAAATGCTGATCCAAATGCTACACATGTACCAGATTGTAATACCTTCATCTTATCCATAACATCAGAAGAAATATTCGGTAAGATTTCTTCGATATATTTAATATCTTTAGGATGTGTCATCTTAAAAATTAAGAAATTAGAACATTGAGATACAACGGTATCAGATATTTCAACTGGTCTTTGACTAATAATATTTAAAAGTATTCCGTATTTACGTCCCTCTTTAGCTATACGATCAAAAATATTGTATCCTAATAGGAAAACGTCAGTATCTTTTTGAATATATCGATGCGCTTCCTCTAAGAACAAATGGAACGGTATTGTTGCTCGACTATTATTGTTTTTAGAAAATTCGAATAATATATGTGCATATATTTTAACTAAAGATTTAGCATAAGTATCATCCAAAGATTCAAGATTAATGTTAATAATCTGACTCTTGTTTGCTCCACTAGAGCATAACTTAGAAATAAACTCCTCAGGTGTATAAAAGTGATCACAAGTAAAGAAAGAACCCATTTCATTATGAATAATATTATTTAATCTAACCTTTAATAATTGGGCATCATCATGTAAGTTTTTATTTTGATTAATACCATCACTTATTAAAGTAAATTCCAATGCTTTAGCAAAGTCATTTAATGAGAAAGAAGCACTCTCAGGGCTACTATATTCATCTTGTTCGGTACCCTTTAGAAAATCTAAAATATAATTAGTTATTAATACTTCTTCGCCGAAACGACCATGAGTATCCAATTCAAAACATTCACTAAATGATCTTGTATATCCTACTCCACTTATTTTAGTATCAAAATTAAACTGTGGCGTATGACAAGTTTCAATAATTGTATAAATATTATCTCTTTTTTGTTTTCCAGTATCACTGCTGTATAGAATACTCATTAAAGCTTTAGCAATAATAGTGTTTTTATACTTAATACTTTCTTCTGATTCGGAAGCAAATATTCTTGCATAGCGAAGTGCTCTTTCCAGAATAACTAATTGTGAATGTTTTTCAGCTTGTAATAAAGTTGCATAATCATCAACGTTAAGTAAATTTAACGGAATATTGATTAATTCGTCAGTTTCCTCTTTAACATGTGAGGTAATAAATTTATAATGATAAGCTTCATTAATCTTATTTATTTCTCTAAAAGCCGTTTTATATTCGCCAAAGGAATCAAAAAAGATTAAATTGGCATTATAAGCTGGTGAATCTTTGTCTTCTAAAATATTTTGTACAATTCTAGCTACACCGCATGATTTACCCGAACCACTATTACCAAAAATACATAAATGATTAGCAAATAACTCATTGATTTCCGGATAAACATTATAATTAGAATAAATAGCACTTTTGCCTAATACAACGGTTTTATCACTTTCGGATCCCACTAATTCTTTTAGTTCCTCACCATTTATTAATCGGATTGTGCTATTTAAACTAGCTTTCTTTAAAAGGCCATTTTGGAAACGACCATTAACAAATTCTCCAAGTAATTTTACTTCAATTTCTTTTTCTTCGACTTTGGCTATTTCACCAAGAATTTTTTGATCACCATGCTCAAAAATAAGATGAATATTAAGTAAGTCACCATTTAATTCTTTTATATCTTTATTTTCGATATAAACAACATTATCAGAAATATATAGTATCTTTCCAAACATCTTAAACCCTTCTTATTTTCTATATATAGAATATCATAATTTATACTAATTCACAAACAATAATTATAGTCTATTTAACCAAACTGTTGGATAACCAATAAACGGAATTCGATATTTGACAATACCCTTTAACATATCCATTTCAACAACGAAATTATCATTTCCTTCATTGGCATCACCTTTGGTATAAAAGAAATACTCACTTCGATCTTGGATGATATTAATAACCCGGTGAACAACAATTGTTCCATTATAATTGAAGGCAATTACATCGCCAACCTGAACTCGACCAAAGTCATCATCAACTCTTTCAACAATAACTACATCCCCTTTTTCAATAACAGGATGCATACTACCACTGGCAACGGCTACTGCATGATAGTGAAAATAACCTGATGAAAAATAGACTAAAACAATTGTAAGGACTAAACAGATTACTAACCAAGGTAGCCCTTTTTTATTATAGTTTCTCGGTATATCCTCATCACTTTCTTTTCTAAAATAACTGTACTGCTTATAAAGAAGAATCATTGGTACTGTAAAGTTAATAATTGAAGCTAAATATTTGTTAGGATTTGGGTATATTGGTAACAAATATGTATATAGTTCCATTACTAACATATAGAATATTAAAGGTTTATAACCGGTTTTTTTGCTTAAATAGGTACCCAATAAATTTGTTCCTAAAGATGGTAATAAATATAGTGCAAAGAAAATGAATATATTATATTTATCGCTAAAAGTATAAAAGAAAACGTTATTAGAAATATCTAAAAACATAAATAACAAAATATTAAATGAGGTACTAAAACGATTACCATCACATTTATTAAGCATTTGATAACGCAAGAATTCTCTTAGTATAACATAGATAGTAATTCTTAAAGTAAAGTTCGTAAAACCATAAATAGAATAATATCCGGCATTTCTTACAAAGCCAATAATAATGCCAAATAAATAATACAAAATAAAGAAAGTCATCAAAAAAATTAAGATATTGACAATAACATCTTTAGTATGTCGATGACGGTCTTTTTCGAATCCAAAAGTAAATTTGAATAATAATAGTATAATAATGAGAAAAGCAATCATATAATAATTGCTTAAAAAATTCACAAAAAAACTATTAACAAACAAAATCATAAATAACATGAATTGAAATAAATCGATTCTAGTATACGGATCTTTTCTCTTTCTCATGATTGCTCCATATTATTTTTTCTTTAAATCTACCTCTTTAACAGTAAACATGTAGATGTTAGTGCTTATAATATAGAAACAAGCTTTTTGATGTGGTGTAATAACGTAATAATTGATTGGTAGTTTTAAGTTATCACGAACATCTAATAATTCTTCAAAACTATTTACTTTAATAGTTTGATAATCATCAAATTTGATTGTGTTTCTACTTTCAACAATTAATCGGTCATAAGTCTTTAGAACTTTGCTAACATATTTATCAAAATCATTTGGTTTTACAGAAGTAACTTCTAATAACTTAACCATTTTTAAAGCAAAGAAAATACTAATAATCAATGATACGGCGCCACCAGCCATCATATAAATATTACTAATTTGTAATTCTTTTTCACTTACAATAACTGATTTAGAATCTATATCAGTATAATCAAGTTTAATATTAATAGCTCTTTCAGATAAAGGTATCTTGATTTGTTGAGTTGAAGTGTTACTATAAATTTCAGTTTTTTCATCCTTATTAATCTTATGGATGGTTAACGTTACTAATAAAGTGCTCTTCGAATTGATACCATAAGCAGCCTTAAATCCATTAGCTATTGCATTATAATAACTATAATCAATATTCACTGTTTCGGAAATATTAGCATGTTTTCCATTTTCAATGCTAATCTTTTTACCGCTTAATAAGACATAATCCTTTTTTAGGAATAAATTACCTTCACTTTCATCAGTAATTCTTAATTCGGCAGTTACATCATAACCAAAGTCAATATTAACGTTTTCATCAATTTCAAAATTATAATTATAAATCGCATCTATAGATTTAATTAATGAAGCAATGTACATCATATTTTTACCCAAATATGGTGAATCATAATAATCATTTGGTTTTAAATTAACACGATAGTCTAATTGGCTTCGTTCATTATAATTAATATATTTTTCTTTTTGAATCGTAAGTGTAGAAATAATTAAGAAGACAGCAACGAATAAGAAAGCACAAAAAAGAAACGCAAAAACTCCAACCCTAAAGCCAAAACTAATATGTTTTTTCTTATTAGGTTGAAGATCTTCAAATATTTCGTTTCCTTTTATCACACTTGTTTTTTTTCTGGAAACGGTAGTAGTCTTTTTCTTCGTTACGTTTTTCTTCGCCTTTTCCATTACGATCCCTTACTATTCTATTGATATGCTTAGATAAATTAACATAGGATTAACTTATCAAAACACATCAACCGTAGCACAGCTAAAAGCTGTACTACGTAATATGTTTTTTTTATACTAATTAAACACCGCTTACTGAGCTATAAGTTAATACAATGTCGCCAAATACAACATTAAACTCGCCATCAGCAGTATCGCTACCAGCAGGATATTCAATTTCTACAGTAACTGCTTTACCAGTACTAGCAGCTAAGCCAGTAGTATCATTGATTTGATTAGCAGCTTTAGATTCTGTTGCATTAGTAACCTTATCTTCTACTGTTAATTTTAATGTAATATCTGCACATGCAGCATCAACTCCAGTAGTAGCTGGATTAGTAGTACCAGTTGTATTACATGCCTTAAATGCTGATCCGCCAGAAGCATTATTAAATGCTATACCAGTTAGATATCCAGTAAATGCAGAGTTATTATATACATTAAATGAATAAGTAACCTTTTGTCCTGGTTCAGTAAAGTGAGCATTAAGTCCTGTAACCGTAGTATTAGTTAATACTGCATCATCAGCAGTTGGTGCAGTTGCAGCAGTATTTGTAAGTGTTGCTGTTACATTACCTGAAACAACTGATGAATTGCTCGTAGAGAACACAACATCTAAAACAGAAGATGCTGGTCTAACATCGGCAGCAGAATTAATCGTTAAATTTGTAGAGAATGCAGCAAAACCAACAGTTAAGGCACATACACCTATTACTAATGCTACGATAGCGATAACTTGGTAAGTTCTATCTTTGCTTTGCATATTGTTTCACCTCCTATATTATTCACATAGAAAGATTTTCCTATGTGAAAACTACTCTATGCTAATTTAATTATATAAAAAAAAATCTAGTATGTAAATATTTATACTAGATTTTTTAGATGCGAAGTGAATTCTTTTGTCAACAAATTGTCATTATGATGATATTTTTTAATAAGTTTTGATGGATTATATATTTTAAAATATGTTAGATTATCATACTTCATTAAATGTTCAAACACTTTTATCACTAGGTCTTCCTCATCTTTGGCATAAAAAAGGTTCATCATATTTTCCATTGTTTCTTTAGGAACCTTTCGGGTTATAAATTTATAATAATTTAATGATTTCTTTTTAAATAAATACGTATAACCGGGATAGTTCTTAATTATTTTTAATGTATCATAATACCCTATCCAATAATTGTTAATAATATCTTGACGATTAGTAGTAATTATAGGGCTTAATTTTCTTGTTGGCGAAATTGTTATTACCTTAGAAGGGTCAATCAATTTAACCTTTCTTCCTATTGCATTTAATTCAACTCGATATACCAAATTATAACCACTTCTTAACAACATATTTGCTGGGCAATTATCAAAGATACCACCATCAAAATAAAAGGAATTATCAATTAATTTTTTTGGTTTAAATATTGGTAAAAAGCAACTTGCCAAAATATGTTCTTCGATTTTGCCTTCTGGAATATCCCTTTTAAAGATTTCTATAGGTTCTTTTTCATGAATTTTATATGTACATAAACCGAAATCAATTTTACTTTTACGAACATTTTCTTCAACATTATAATCTTTTAACACTTTTTCAAGTCCATCGACATCAAGACCTTTGTTTTTTAGAAATTTAATAATTTCTTTAAAACCTGTTTTGATTAGTTGAAAATTACTGTCCTTGTTAGTTAAAGCCGCTGCGAATTCTTCATCCAAACCCAAGATTGTTGCAACATCTATTTCTTGCCAAAATTTAGCCAGTTCTTTTTCTTTATGAGCCACAATCATCGCAGCATTAAAAGAGCCAATCGAAGTACCACTAATACCATCAAATTTAAGATGACACTTTTTCATCGCGGCATATGCCCCTACTTCATAACTCCCTTTTACTCCACCACCAGCTAAAGCAAGACCAATCATTATTTTTCTCCTTTTTTTCTAAAAATGGTAGTAACTTTACCAATCATTTTGGAAATATACCTTTTTTTACTCTTCCTTTTAACTTTCATACTAACACTATCAAAAGAATCATTTTGATATTCTAATAATTCATTAGATTTGCTACTGTCTAACAAAACTGGACTGTGATAAGTTTTAGGAACAAATAATTGGTTAGAAATAATATGCTTATCAACACCATGGTATTTTAAAACCATTTTTCTTAAATCACTAAATAATGCTGTGCAGTTATCTCCCCCGCCAATATTTAAGATTTTTTTATTAACATTATCTTTTTTATCAATACATTTTACAAAAGCATAAGCAGCATCTTCAGCGGAAATAAATTCCACCATATCGTCTTTTGGTACATTAAACATCATTTTATTTTGTTTTAAATTACCAATAACTAAAGGTACTCTTAAAATAACATAATTCTTTAAATGTTTAGTTATTAGTTGTTCAGCTTTATATTTAGCCACATTAAATAAATGATCAGGATTTATGTCAATTTTACTACTTATGCTAACCGCTTTATTTGTATCATAAATACTTGTTGATGATGCAAATATTAAAGTACATTTTTTATTATAAAAATTAATTGCTCTAACAATGTTTTCGGTTCCATTGACCTCAACTAATTCAGCAATCTTATTGTTCATATCCGCAAGCGGAGGCATACATGAGGCCAAATGAATAATAAAGTCTTGGTCTTTAATTAATTCATAAACGGTATTTCCATCTAGTATATCACCATAAACAACATTAATTCGCTTATGATATTTTTTTAATCGATTATAAGCATACTTATTGGGTAAATCAATAGCGGTAATATTATATTTACCTTCAGATAATAAATACTTTATTACATTGATACCGATAGTACCTGCAGCTCCCGTGACCAGAATTTTTTTCATACGCCCTCCAATAATAATTATAACATGAAAAATGCTAACATTCTACAACGTTAGCATTTAATGAAGCACTATATGATTTATTATTATTAATGGCTTGATTAACATTCTTATAAAACTTAAAGGTTATTGAGGCCTTAAATAAATCTTTACGAATGATATCTCTTGTCGTTTCAATAGTAAACTTATAATTGTCACCATTCTTTGTTGTTGGTATATGAATCGTTCCCTTTTCAACAGTTATATCCTTTTCATCAATTAGCTTATATACAACACCATTAACTATATACTCAACATCTAGTACAATTTCCGGGTTTGTTCCATTAGTATATTCAAATACTTGCTCATCAGGTAGTTTCATATCCATTGTATAGCATATTTTGGCTTTTTCATTAGATGTTTCCAACGTTGGGTTAATATAGGTTTCACCTACTACATCATGTCCCCAACCTTGAGAAAAATTATAACCCGTAATATTTAGTTCAACGTCTCCACTTTTTTCAAAAGTAAATATATCAATACCTCTAGCACGAATTTCAACATCAAATGTTCCTTCATAATAATCTTGGATATTCAAAAAAGCATATGTTCCCGCAATAGTAAACATAACTACTAAAAACAAAAATATAACAATCCATTCTACTGTTTTCTTTTTATTCTTCATATCCATCTATTATTAATAATACCAAATAATCTTTTTTTTATCAATCCAATATCACATATAATTTCATTAAAAAGCGGACTATTCATCCGCTTTTTTCTTTTTACTACTTTGGGGTTTAGGTTTTTCTTCTTCTTTTGGTTTAGCCGATGACAAAAAAGTAATTCTTTCAGCTACAACATCAGTAACAAAATGCCTTTTACCATTTTCATCATCATATGAAGAAGTTTGAAGTCTTCCTTTAATCCCTATTAATGGCTTTTGGTTATACAATTACATATGTCTTTTATTCATGAAATCTTCAATAGATTGCTTACAATAATCAGAATAATTAAAATCCGGTAATTTATAATCCATTGATTTATCTAATTCAGATACAATACTAACTATTTCGTCTGGATTAACTACAATACCCTTGCTATTTGCCATAGACACACAATATTCAATACAAGATTTTAAAATTTTACAAATCTCATCTTGATTATTAATATTAAGTGATGAAATATCATTAAATTCTTCCGTTGTCAAAATTGTTTGCATCTCAGCAAACCTACTATAAAAATCATCAACTGATTTTTCATCACGAGAAAAATAATCTTTAATTAATTGGTCATCATATTTGCTTAATAACTTAGCCATAATAACCTGTAGTACATATGGATTTTTACCTTTTTCTTTTAATAATCCTTGAGTTAGCATTTCAGTGATTCCCTCTGTTAAAGCTAAGTTTTTTCTAGCTTCAATTATGTTATCATATTTATCCCATTTTATAAAACCAATTCCATCCTTAGTAACGACTTTTTTTTCATTATCAAATTTCAAAAATCTTTTTGATGAAGCAGCATGAAAAAGCTCATGAACAAAACTATGCCACATTGCTATTATATTTGGATTTCTCAATACAACCCCAGAAAAAATTTGATAACCAAATTCATCTTTTTGTTGCTCTATAATTGTATGTAAAGCTGCTGCATGTTGTGGTATAGTTCTTGTGCTAATTCTTTCGCAATTAATAGATGTATAGTTACCACCATCAGAAAAAACAATTCTAGTGTCAAGCATATCTTTATATATTTCTTCTAATTCATCTGAAGACAATCCAAAATGTGAAATATATTCAACAATATTTTTAATAAGTAATAATATTTCCTTCTCACAATCACAACTAACATCTTCATATTTATCATTTTTAAAAATCATACTCTTCACCATATTAATTATAACATAATAATTCATAATCTCCTTTATTAAAAAAGCGGACTTACTCATCCGCTTTTTTCTTTTTACTACTTTGGGGTTTAGGTTTTTCTTCTTCTTTTGGTTTAGCCGATGACAAAAAAGTAATTCTTTCAGCTACAACATCGGTAACAAAATGCCTTTTGCCATTTTCATCATCATATGAAGAAGTTTGAAGTCTTCCTTTAATCCCAATAACATCGCCAATTTTACAGTATTCCGCAGTATTTTCTGCAATCTCATTCCATAGAATACATCTAACAAAATCAGTTTCATAAATACCATCGGCGTTTTTATAGTTACGTGATACAGCAACATTAACCGATGTTACTTGATTACCACTTTCAGTTTTGGTAACCTCGGGATTGGAAGTAAGTCTTCCAACCAATACAACGTTGTTCATGTTTTCTCCTTTCTAAAGGCACTTTAACATGTTAAAAAAATTGGCGCAAATCGCCAATTTTTAAAATTGTATTAGGTAAAAATGGAATATTGATATAGTAATTTTTAAAAAATCATTTAGTTAATGTTATAAGATTTATTCTTTTAAAAGTCGATTTAACTCCACGGCATATTCCATTGGTAAACTCTTTTTAAAATCCGACATAAATCCTAAAACAAATAAATCTTTAGCATCGCTATCCGATAATCCTTTACTCTTTAGGTAAAATAACTTTTCTTCGTTTATTTTTGACACCGTAGCCTCATGTTCAAGAGTTGAGCTATTATTTAAAACAATATTTTTAGGATATGTATCGGAAGATGATTTATCATCAAGTAAAATCGTATCACACTTAACCTTTGCATAACTATTGGTAGCACTCTCACATATTTTAACTGTACCACGATAATTGCTAGTTCCCCCATCTTGAGCTATTGATTTACTTAAAATATTACTTCGTGTATTTTTACCTATGTGAATCATTTTAGCACCAGCATCAAGTGATTGTCCTGCTTTGGCATACGCAATACTGATTGAATTGCCAACAGCATTATCACCTTTTAAAATACATGATGGATATTTCATCGTAACCCCACTTCCGATGTTACCATCAACCCATTCCATTAAGCCATTTTCTTCAACAATTGCTCTTTTAGTAACCAAATTATAAACATCCTTACTCCAATTTTGAATGGTTGAATATTTACATTTAGAATTCTTCCCAACGTATATTTCAACAACGCCAGCATGAAGCGAAGTTGTAGAATAATTTTTAGCAGTACAGCCTTCGATATAATGTAATTCGGAATCATGATCAACAATTATAATCGTTCTTTCAAATTGACCTAAATTCTCTGTATCTATCCTAAAATAACTTTGAAGTGGTCGATCTACTTTAGTAAAAGGTGGAACATAAATAAATGAACCGCCAGACCATAAGGCACCATTTAAAGCAGTATATTTATTTTCATCATATTTAACTAAACTATTAAAATATTTTTCAAATAACTCTGGATATTGTTTTAAAGCTTCATCAGTTGATAAAAATACAACCCCGTCTTCAGTTTGTTTATGATAAACTACTTCACTTTCATATTGGTTAGTTACCCCACCAAGATACTTATTTTCCGCATCAATAACACCTAATTTATCAAAAGTATTTTTTACATCTTGATTAACATCTTCCCAATTACATGATGGAGCCTTAAAAGACCCCTTATAATATTGAATTTTACTAAAATCAATATCGATTTTGGGTCCAAATGAAGGATTATCTAATTCTAAAAATTTTTGGTATGCTAAAAGACGAAAATTTCTCATCCAAGATGGCTCATCTTTTCGTTTTGATATATTAACAATAAATTCTTCGTTTAAACCTTTGTTCATACGCTAATATCATACAATAAATAATCGTTAAAAACAATTGTCATTTATGGATATTTTTGCTATGATTATTATGATAGGAAGGTATGAATATGGCCGAAGATAAAAAATTAGTGGATAAAGAACTAGATAATTTATATCGTCAAGCAAAATGTATTCAAGAACATGTTTTGTATGAAAAACAATTAGAGGATAGTAAACTTCAATTTTTAAATAACTTTATTGATGATTACTTAGATCTTAAAACCAAACATTTTGAAGGAAATAGTGATAAAAAAGCTCTAACAAAACTCCTTTTATATGAAATGGTTTTACCAATTGGTAATGATAATATCTATGGTGATATTTTAAAAGATGATTATCCTGCATTTAAAATTATCGAAGACAAATTAACGGCATATAACAATACTATCGAAGATAAATTTGCTAGAGTACGGAAAGTTGAACCAAATAATAAAGGATTTGCTCCAATCGTACTTATTGTAGGAGCCACCATTATTTTAGGAATTTTACTTGGTTCTCTACTTTGGTTCATAAGATAATAAAAAAACGAAACTCAATGTTTCGTTTTTTTATTTAGCTTCAATTAATAATTTTATTGCGGTTTTATCAAATCCATCAATTACTACATCACTAAATGATGGTGTAATTATTAAATTATACCCCATTGGGGCTACATAACCTCTTGCGATAATTATTGCTTTAATTGCTTGATTTAAACTGCCAGCGCCAATTGTATGAATTTCAATTTTCTTTTCTTCCCTAAAGATATTAGCAATTGCTCCCGCAACTTTACTTGGATTTGACTTTGAACTAACTTTAAGTATTTCCATGATTTCCTCCATAAACATTGTATGAAGTAATCATTTTATTATGCCTATTTTTTATCTTCTAGCAAATACATAGTTACTGGATCAGTTAATTCTAATAAACCATGTATAAAGAAGAAAAAGCCTAGCACTAATAATTGAACTGTGTGATCATAATATAAGTTAATAACTGATAATAAACCAGTTAGAATGAATACTAATAGATTAATCATCTTTAATACCCATATTTTCTTATGACGATCATGATAATAATCGCATTTTTTGAGTTTTACAACACTCATTAGGGTAACCCACACAAACAAGACAATAGCCATGTTAAAGGGATTATTATCAACATCTAAAAGACCAAGAATAATCAAACTAATAATACTAGCAATCATCGTTAATAGTCCTTCGATGTCTTTAGAATCATAGGTTAAAATATATTGAATTAGGTTTAAAATACCACATACAGCAAGTGTACCCATAAATATATATTTAACATATAAAACATTTAAAAGTGGGAATATTAAAAGAACACTTCCCATAATAATTAAAATGATAGATACAATTAAATCAATTATTTGTTTTCTTTTCATTTATTCCTCCGAATCTACGATCCCTTCCGTAGAATCTATCGATTACATCATCAAGCATCTTTTCATCAAAGTCAGGAAAATAGGTATCTTCAAAGAACATTTCAGCATAGGTTAATTGATATAACATAAAGTTACTCAATCTTTTTTCACCACCGGTTCTAATCAAAATATCAATTGGTGGTATATCATTATCCATATACTGATAAAAATTATCACGATTAATATCGCCTTTCTTAACTTTACCGGATACTAAATCATCATGATATCTTTCGGCAGCTCTAATTATTTCTTCTTGGCTACCATAATTTAAACAAACATTTAAAGTTGCTCTCGTATTATCTTTAGTTTGTTCAGTAATATATGCCATGGCATCAAGTACATCTTGTCTTAATGGTTCTTTGCCACCACTAAATACAACTCTAATACCCTCTTTCATTAAAGTTTTAAATTTCTTGGTAAACATATCAATAAAAAGATCCATTAAATAATTAACTTCTTCATCACTTCTTTTAAAATTATCAGTTGAAAATGCATAAACGCTTAAATATTTAATGCCTATATTACATGCATGAATAGCCAATTTTTCAAGAGTTTTAGATCCCTCAAGATGACCCATGCTTCTTTTTAAACCTCTTTGCTTTGCCCATCTGCCATTACCATCCATGATAATAGCAATATGTTTTAATTTTTCATCTATCATATTATTTGCTCCTTAACAATATTATATAAAATATAGTGTCAATTGACTATCTTTTTTTATCTATTTAGTGTTATATTTATAATAGAGGTAATGTAATGAAAAAGGGATTTGATAACTCTTTGTATGTAAAAATACAAAGCGAAAAAATCAGGGAGAGATTTGGTTTGTTTGACAAATTATACTTGGAGATTGGCGGTAAATTATTCGAAGATTCGCACGCTGCAAGAGTACTTCCTGGTTTTAAACCAAATGCCAAAATAAGTATGTTCCAAGAATTAAAAAAAGACTTGGAAATCATCTACTGCATTAATGCAAACGATATAGAAAAAAACAAAACAAGAGCGGATTATGGAATTACTTATGATAAAGAAATTGAAAGATTAATATCACAAGCTAAAGACAGCGGTTTTTCCGTTAATAGCGTTGTTATTACACTATATAAAAATCAACCAAGTGTTGATACATTTATTAAAAAATTAAATCGACAAAATATAAAAACTTATATTCATACATATACAAAAGGATACCCAACTGATGTTAACACTATTGTTTCCGAGGAAGGATACGGTGCTAACCCCTACATTGAAACGACAAAAAAACTAGTTCTTGTCAATGCCCCAGGACCTGGAAGTGGCAAATTAGCAACTTGTCTTTCACAACTATATCATGAACACAAAAGAGGCGTTAATGCTGGCTATGCCAAATTTGAAACATTCCCAGTTTGGGATTTACCACTACGACATCCAATAAATTTGGCATATGAAGCCGCTACTGCGGATCTAAAAGATGTTAATATGATTGATCCATTCCATTTGGAAAAATATGGAATTACAGCCGTAAATTATAATCGAGATGTTGAAACATTCCCTATTTTAAAAGCTATTCTTCATAAAATAACAGGAAAGGACATTTATTTCTCTCCTACTGATATGGGTGTAAATACCCTTGCCAAAGCTATAACTGATGACAAAATTGTTCAAGAAGCATCTAAAAAAGAAATTGTCCGAAGATATTTTAATGAAAGATGTAATTATAAAATTGGAAAAAGTGATTATGATTCTATTCAAAGAATAAAATTATTAATGAATGAACTTAAAATCGATGAAGACTACTTGGATGTAATTAAACCGGCACTTAAAAAAGCTAAAAAAGTCCATCGACATGTTGTATCACTAAAATTACCTGATGGAAAAATAATAACTGGTAAACAAACTGATTTATTAGAACCAACATGTGCTTTATTACTAAATGCGATTAAAGAATTAACTAATATTCCTGATAATGTTGATTTGCTTGCTAAGAACACTTTAGCTCCAATTATTAAACTAAGAAAGAATACTTTAACCGAAATTAGCCCACGATTAAATCTACAGGAATTATTAATTGCATTATCAATTTGTTCAGTTACAAATCCAATACTAAAAAAAGCTTTAGATTCCCTTAGTGATTTGGAGGGCTGTGAAGCACACTCTACATATATCATCTCTAACGGTGATCTAAAGACTTTAAAAAGTTTAAAAATCAATTTAACGTGTGAACCAAATTTCTTAAATGATAAAGTATTCTAAATAACTATTCTAGGTACTCTACTACTTATTGAACATAATACTTCATATGGAATTGTATCTAAATATTTTGCCACTTCATTGATATGATTAATATCTTTCAGCATAATCACTTTATCATATAAATGAACTTTATTATCAATTTTAACAAATAGCATATCCATACAAACATTACCAACGATTGGATATGCTTTTTTATTGATATAAACTTCTCTACCAGTATTTTTTCGAATTATTCCATCAGCATATCCAATAGATACTACAGCTATGTCCTCATCTTCTGTTGCTACATACGCTCCATTATAGCCTACTGTATCTCCTTTTTTTAAATGATTAATTTGAATTACTTCGCTGTATAAACTAAATGTAGATTCTAAACCAAGTGATTTATCAGAGGTAAAACCATACATAATAATCCCTAACCTACAGCCATTAATATAATTTAGTTTCTTATAATTAACTATTCCCTCACTTGCGGATAAGTGAATAATTGGAATGTTCTTTTTCATTTCATCAGTTAGTAAACTATCAAATAAATTGATTTGTTTGATTGTTATATCCTTATTACTTGATTCATATAAATGAGTGTAAATACCTTCGATTTCAATATCTTTATCATTTAATAATTTAAAGGTTTCTTCAAGTTCTTCTTTATTAATAATGCCTAATCTATTCATCCCGGTATTAACTTTTATATGTACTTTAATTCCATTAGTTAAAGTTTTTGCATATTCTAAGGAATTAACTGTTATGGTTATATTATTATCTTTAGCAATATTTAAATACTCTACTGGTATTACTCCAAGACAAAGAATAGGAATATTCTTATAGACATTTCTTATTTCTAAAGCCTCATCTAATGTAGCTACTGACAAATAATTGCATCCCGCATCAAGCATCTTTTGAATAATACTTAAATTATTATGTCCATAACAAGATGCCTTTACTACAGCTATATAGTATTTATAATCATTATATTTATTTATTATCTTTTTTATATTATTAAATATATTATTTGAATTAATCTCTACATAAGTATTTCGATAATTATGCATGTATATCACCATGCTTTATTATAACATATTTCCATAAAAAAAGACCTTTACGGTCTTTTTGTTATTTGGTTTTCTTTTTACCTTTTATTAAGATAAAAGCAACTACTCCACATAGTACTACAGCACCAGCTCCAATGCCAACATATAACCAAGTATTATTTGATTTTTCTCCGTTACTACCATATATTGCATAAGGACTTAAATGTGGAAGTTTAGCAACTAAATAATCACCCTCAATATGTCCTACGATTCTTTCTCCTTTAC
>JAEEGL013560224.1_pt1 | contig 56241 bp, 43 predicted proteins | sample 9134231 | NCBI WGS metagenome assembly JAEEGL01 (sample SAMN16246548, study PRJNA631951) | gut metagenome | biome: gut microbiome; feature: rumen; material: fiber-attached | host: Bos | place: Iran: Karaj | collected 2018-10
ATATCCAGCGCCATGGTTTTCAGCGACGGTTCCAGATGCGGGGGAAGCGAAAAATAAATATCCGGTATCCTTTCGTATCGCGAATCTTCTGCGGTTTGTCCGCAGATTTCGATCAGGTTTCCGATCCCGGGATCATCGGCAGTGTACAAAGGCGCCGTAAATGAATACGTGTCCCCGCTCTTCAGATTTCGGGTAATGAATATTTCTGAAGAATTGGAGTAATAAGGAATCATATCCGACCCCGGAATCAGTTCGCGGATCCGTTGCGGAACAAACAGCGTAGATGTGCTTCCGCTTTCCATGCGGACAGTAACGGAGAATGTCTTACTGAAAGAGTTTTGTATGGATTCGGGCGGAAGATCCATGTCGAATATTTCTGCCCGTTCTTTTTCCATCCGGTCGGATTCCCATAGATATCTTCTGCCTCCGGCCGTGTTTTGCCAGGAGCGTCCGGTATATTCATCATACGGGGTGCCGCGCAGATAAACCGTTTTCGGAGCGGATACCGTCATGACTATTTCACCGCTTGGATTGGGTTTGCCTCCCAGCTGATCAGGTCCCTGAGGAGAATAGCCTGCGGTATAAAGAGAAAAAACATCTCTGGGCTCCGTAAAGAAAAGACGATCCATAACAGATCGACGCCATTCGTCCGCTTTTTCCCTCATAGCCGGAACCGAAGCGCCGTTACCTGCCAGAAGGTAAGCGAGGCACACGATCCCCGCGGACCACGGAATCACACGGAAATATTTAGTTTCCGGATATCTGGACATCAGCAGCAGAGAGATCATCGCAATCAGCGCGGGCAGGAGCCAGGGTATCAGATCTGTTCTGTTTGTAAGCCATACAAGCATGGCAGCAGCAAGGCACAGTACCGTTGCAGGTAAGCATGTCGCTTTTCTGATGCAGGCCAGGCAGCACAAGAGCGTGATCAGGCATGTTGTGATTGTTTTTGCTGAACCGGCAATCAGGGGAAGCGCGGTGTCAATACCGCGGATCCGAAGAGAAACAGCGATAGTCAGGTCAGAAAGCTGCCGGGCTCCGGACGGCGAGAATGCCCATACCGCTGCGCCGGTTAATGCAGCAATAGCTCCTGCGACAGATGAAACCCGATGAATTGAAACCAGTTCAAACAGAGCAATCACCAGCGCGCTGATCAGCAGCAGCCCGGGATCCGGAAAGTCGGGATCCATGACGCCAAGAAGAGACATCACAATACCGGCTGACAAAAGAGCAGCCGTCAAAGCGTGAATCATTCGCTCTGCCATTTTTTGTTTCAATGGATCCCCTCCTTTCCGAAAAAACACGAGTCAATATGAGCTGAGTTTCAGAAACCACATTAAGCCGCACTGTCCGGTATGACATAGGATACTTCGATTCCGGATTCCTTCAGACGGGTTATCATTGAAATCGCATCCGCGTCATCCGGAGAAAAAGTAATATAGTAAAATCTGATATTCGGTCCGGAGCGATGAATCCGGATCATGATATCCGCCATGATATAATTCAGACGTGCGGAAATGACGGCGACGCAACCGACCTTTCTCAGATTACGGCTTTCCATCTGCAGGACGCGTTCAAACCGATCCGCTGAAGTAAAATCCGTACGCGCAAGACAATCAAATGCAATAGCGGTTCCGGAAGATCTGTCCGGTTCGGACGGGTGATTTCCGGAAAGCGGCATACGGATTGGATGATCCGTCTTCATCTGATCGGAAAAAAGCGAGGCGGCTGTCTCGATCAGTGCATCCCGTATATCCGCTTCTTTTTGAGCCTCCCCGTGATACGGCGGCTGGGAGCAGTCCATTAATATCAACACATCCTGCAAAAGCGGTTCATCGAACTTGCGGACGATCAGTTCTCCTTTCCTCATACTCAGCTTCCAATGAATCTTTTTCATTGCGTCTCCGGGGTGATATGTACGGATATCGGAAGGAGCGCTCAGATCTTCCGTTGCAATCGCCATCATTTCACTTCCCGGATCACCGGGGGCCATTTTCAACGGTTCAGTTGAAAATGTCTGAGGAAGAACAGTCAGGCTAAACATCATTTTTTCAGGATAAATTGTTTTCTGAAAAAAGCCGAGCAGATCCTCGACGATGCAGGAACGAATACCGGAAGGAAAAACTCCGATATGTGCTGCATGAATCTGCATCCGGAGGCTCTGGGTACGGCCGGGCATATCGCGCAGCCGGATTTCACGATCCTGATTTCCGATCATGGATGGAATCCGCAATAAAACAGGCGCAATCGGAAGCCAGCTGTTATGGCGGATCTGCAGAATCAGAAATGTATTATCCCCTCTGTGGACCTTTTGATCGGAATACTGTACAGACGCCCTGATTGTCGCAGAAGCCCACATGACGCTGATCAGGCTGAAAACAATAAGCATTGCGATCATGCACGTAATGAACATCAGCAGCGGACTGCCCGTTGACAGCGCTGCAATCAGGGTCGAGGTCATCAGTGCGAGCGGAAATATCACATGTGCTTTCATAGTTTTACTGGAACCGCAGTATTCTGCAGAACAGACAGCAGAATCTGCTCAGTATGCGATCCTTTTACCTTGGCCTCAGGAGAGAGAACCATTCTGTGAGCCAATACCGGAAGGAACATATGCTGAATGTCTTCCGGAAGAACATAATCGCGGTTATCCAGCAAAGCGCATGCCTGACCGCCGCGAATCAGGGCAATCGCCGCACGGGTGGATGCGCCCAGGGCAAAAGCCGGATCGCTGCGTGTCGCGGCTGCAAGCGTCGCCACGTAGGAGCGGATTTCAGGCGAGCAGTATACTCGGGTCACTTCTTCCTGCATCGCAAGGATATCCTGCGCGGTACATACAGGCAGAATTGTTTCCATCGGAGTAACCGTACCGGAATAACGTTCGAGTACATCCATTTCCTGTTCAACTGTCGGATATCCGATGGAAATACGGAGAAAGAACCGGTCCACCTGTGCCTCGGGAAGCGGATATGTGCCAACAAATTCGTTGGGATTCTGCGTAGCCAGAACGATGAACGGCTGCGGAAGCGGATGGGTAATTCCGTCGACGGTAACCTGGTGTTCTTCCATCACTTCCAACAGAGCGGATTGAGTCTTGGGACTGGTTCTGTTAATCTCGTCCGCCAGCACAATCTGGCTCATTACAGCGCCTTCCTTGTACTCCATCTCGCCTGTTTTGAAATTAACCAGTGTAAATCCTGTAACATCTGAAGGCATCAGATCGGGAGTAAACTGAATCCTTCGAAAGGAGCAGTCAAGAGATTTCGCCAGTGCGCTGGCCAGCGTTGTCTTGCCGACTCCCGGCACATCCTCGATCAGAACGTGACCTCTGCATAGAAGCGCAATCAGTGCATATTCAACAGCTTCTTCCTTACCGACAACAGCTTTGCCGATATTCTGCTGAAGCGTATATATCATCTGCCCGGGATTGAACATTACTCGGTACCTCCCCTGTAGTATTCCATCTGTGCAGCCAGGCGTCCGTCCGTTCTCCGGTATCTGACCGGCAAAAAGCTGTTGACATTATACCTGTATTTGATCAAAACATCAAGATGTGGTATAATTGATATAATGATATGCCATATCGGTTGTGAGGACGGATATCATGGCCTGATTGGAGGCGGCGGATTTGATTTTCGGTATCGGACTGGATATTTGTGAAATTGCCCGGATGGAAAAGAATCTGCAAAACGATCATTTCCTGGCACGATTTTTTACAGAGGCAGAGGTGTCTTATATCCGTTCCCGCGGGGCAGCCGCCGCGCAGACCCTCGCCGGTTTGTTTGCTTCCCGTGAGGCGCTCGGGAAATCGTTGGGCGGAGGTATCGATTTTGATCTGAAAGAAGCCGAAATCCGGCATGATTCAGCCGGCCGCCCATATTATTATCTGACCGGACGTCTCGCTGAACGGACAGCCGGCGATCGGTTCTGGCTCAGCATAACGCACGACGGCGGCATCGCTGCCGCCGTCTGTATCCGTGAAAAGGCTTCTGAATGAAGATTACTGCCTGAACATCACTGCTTCGGGCTGGCATTCCATATCTCCCGCGGTAATCCTCAGCGCATCCGCGTCGAGCAGAATTTTCCTTCCCTTCATCTCTTCCAGAAAAACTTCCGGGCCGCTGATCGGCCATTCTGCATTATATTCCGTTTTGTAATGCATCGGTAGAACGACTCTTGCATTCAGCATTTCCGCAGTTTTCTTTGCCTGCTTCCCATCAATTGTATAAAAACCTCCTGTCGGAATCATCAGAATGTCCGGATTACGCAGAATCCGGACCTGCTCATCGTTCAGCAGACATCCAAGATCACCCAGATGAACAATCCGAAGTCCCTCTGTCTCAACTAAAAATAATAATGTCTCCCCGCGTTTTGTTCCGAATACCTCGTCATGGAATCCCCGCACAGCGGTAATCCGAACGCCATGAACCGGAGTATATATGCCGGCACGGTCGATTATCACCGGCGAGCCTTTCAATGTTTCAACAGCGTTATGGTCATGATGCGCATGTGATACCAGGGCGGCATCGCATTCAGTCTGAATAACAGGATATCCGCATGTGGCGTCATATGGATCGGTAACCATCCGAAAACCGCTTTCTGTTTCAATAAAAAACTCGGCATGCCCGATATGGCGAATAATCATGTTGTTCATTCTCCTCCGAAAAACCTTTTGTCAACATCCGGTATCCCGATTCGTTTTCTGAGTGACTCGGCCCATTCCGCATGCAGTTTCCCGCAGACGTTTTCATACGCGTCGGGCCCCTCTTCCATTGCTTTCAGCAGTCTCCGTTCATCGGATCCCCCGGATGGCGTTCTGCTTTCGGCATGTCGTTCCAGGAGGCTCAGGCAGCATGCCGCTTCTGCCCCCGGAATTGCCATTTCTTCTGCTGCTTCGAAAACGGCGTCCCTGTCCAGATATATCCATCCATGAACAGATTCCGCACGCCACCCGGCTGTTTCCGCCTGACGAATAAATTCCGCTACAGCGGTCTGATCAGCTGTCATCGGGAAGTCTGTTGCAAGCAAAAACTGATCATTTCTGCTTCTGCGAAGCGCCGGTTTTCGCCTGTATCCCGCAGAATGCATCATGCTGTATATTTCTTCCCGCCATTTTTTCATCTTTTTCCCTATCTTTCAGTCAGGGGGGAATCCTTCAGAGCTTCCCGTGTAATATCCGCCACCTTAAACATGGTGTTCTGCTGTTTTATTTCCATACCGTCCGGAGGAATCCGGTTGGCAGCCAGGCATCGGTAATTATCCCGCCTGTCCTGCGTGTAAAGCCATGTATACAGCGGCGTATAGGACAGATTGTTCATCCGGATGCTGCGCGATGAATCCATCACAAATTCCACATGAAAAAGATATCCTGCCATGTTCTGTGATTTGCTTCTGTCTTTTGAGAGTGTCAATCCGAGACTCCATACACAAAGAACCTGCGCCCGGCTTCCATCTGAACGAACAGCGTCCAGGTATTCCGCCTGCTGGGGTTTCCGGCTTCCGGAACCGATAATCATATCCGCGCCTGCATCCGCAATCTGCTGTGCCAGTTTTTTCATATTGCTGTCAGGCTGTTTTCCCCGGCTGCCCCAATTCATCAGTACAATAACAAGATCCGCACCGCGTGAACGTGCATCGGCAATGTCGGCAGCAATCATTTCCGCGTCCGCTGCAGGAACTGTTTCCGACTGTTTTTCCTTGTTCATTTTTTTTCGTTCGTTCTGACTGATGGTGCCTGTATACTGCAGAATAGCGGTGGGAATTCCTCCGCAGTTCATCACCTGAACCCGGTTCGTTTCATCCGGTTCGTATATCCCGATCGGAGTAATACCCGCATCCGTCAGGTATTTTCTTGTGTCGGCAATCCCTTCTGATTTTTTGTTCCATGCACCCTGAAAACCACATGCTGCCATGTTGAATCCGGCTTCCTTCAGCATGGTTGCCATGGCGGAAGGCGCGATAATATCGGAAGGCTTTGCACTGTCGGTCAGAACATTTTCCAGGAAAACAATATTGATATCAGATATCAGTTCATTTTTCAGAAGTGACATGATATCACTGAGATCATAAATTTTCAGTTCTGAAAGATATCCGCTTTTACGGATGTTTTCCTCGAGCGCCGCAGTGCCCGCTGCTGTCAGGGTAAATCTGCCTCCGGCGTTGGCGGAAGTATTGTTTACAGTGTCATCATCTGCAGAATAGTACAGACCTGACTGTGCCCTGTTTTCCCCGCTGACAGATCCCCGGGACTTCGGCATCGTGTTCCCCTGGGATACGTTTATAGACACCGCTTTGTCGTTTTTCTTCCCAATCTGTGATAAATCCGCGGAATTGCCGGAGAAGAGCCGGATCAGAACCATCGCACTTCCGATCAGCACAAGAAGCGTTATGGCAAGCATAACAATTGTACCGATCGAGATTTTCCTGCCCGATGAATTCATGTCCGGCTCACCTCCGTCATTTCAGTTAAATGTGCTCAGTACTCCGGCGATAACGGCAGTAATAAGCATGATTCCGGCGATGATGAGCGCACCGATCCTGATATAGTCTTTTCTGCGGTCTGCCTTATTTCTTTTTGTCATTGATGTTTTCCCTCCGGTAGATTATTATTCTTTGCTTTCAGGCGCCTGTGACGGTTTTCTCCGATTTGCTGTGGAACTGCCGCCACTCTTTCCTTCTCCGGGTTCAGCAGCAGACGAACCGGTTTTCCCTCCTTCCGGACGGGATACATACCGTCCGTAGGGGTTATCGACACCCCTTGAGTAGGAGCCGGAAGCGCCGGATGCTTTTTCATTCGGAACGGGCACTGCTGTTCCGGCCTTGCTGGTATAATTTCCTGTTCTGATTCTACCGGCCTGCTGCGCGGAAGGAACAGAATCTGCCGGTCTGGTCGCAGATCCCTTTCCGGTATTCTGGCTGTGGATCTGTCCGTTCTTTTTTTGTGCAAGCCTTTTGGCTGCCTGCTGTTTGCGTTTCCGGTTGGCAAAGTATACATAAGCACCTCCGGCAGCGCCGGCAGCCAGAACGCCTCCTATAATCCATCCGGTCAGATCCGTTCCTTCTTCTGTCGTCGGAGGATTGTTAAGCTGTCCGTTATTGTTTTCGTTTCCGTCATCGTTCTGCTCCTGGTGATCTGTCTGCTCGGGTATTGCGACAGGCACGATGATTCCATCTTCTCCGAGTTTGTTCCTGAGATAGTCAAGGCCCGCCTGAATAGTTGCTTCCTTATCACCGCTGTCCTGGTATTCCTTTTCCAGTTCAAACTCGAGATCTTCCGGTTTAATCAGCCCGTTCTTTACTTCACTGATTAATGAATCCAGATATTCATAATTCAGCAGATTGCTGTTAACGGGGCCGGGTGTCGCAAAGGCTTCAAATGTGCTGCTGTCGTAACTGTTTTCGACTCCGCTGTTGGGATCCTGCCAGATGCTGATTTGCTGATCTTCTGCAGAAACGACGCCTGTCGGTGTTCCGGAGGAATCCGGGCTGGTTGTTTCACCGGAAGTCCGGGGGGTGCTGGCTGTCTGTGATGCCTGGTACTGTTCTGATTCAAAGTAACTGTTGGCTTCCTGAATCGTCATTACCTTCACATAATCACTCCGGATATATCCGTCCCGGTTGTCACAAAGAACGCGGTACCATGTGTAGTTTTCTCCCGGCGTGGATTCGATAACTGTAACCAGTGTATTCCGTTTCAGCTGAACATAATTTGTCGATTTCATGCTGGGAGTGTTGCGGAAATTAACATTGTCCGCGGTAACAAGTCCGTAACAGCTGATCATATTCGGATCATACGGAGGTACAGTATAGGCAGGCACATTATCTTCCGGGAATTCAGAAATCGGATCATCGACGGAAGTAATGCTGTGAATATATTCTTCCTGCTGTTCAGGCGTCATCATATTCAGCATATCGTAACGGATATAACCCCATTTGTCGTCATACTGAACGATATGCCATATTGTTCCGTCTTCATATTCCTGCCCGTTCACATAAACAGGTTTGCCGTTTGGCAGCGAGTCAATAATCTCACTGGACTGATCCGGCAGCCTTCGCACCAGTGTTCCCTGTCCGATTGTCATTGCATAACCGGTTACCTGACGAGGCGAAGGCGTAGCAGTCGGTTCATTTACCGGGAAATCCGCTGTTTCCGTCGCTGGTACCGGAGTAACTTCCGGGGTGGGAATCGGCGTTTCTTCCGCTGTCGGTTCCGGCTCCGGCGTTGGTTCGGGCGTGGGTTCCGGAGTCGGTTCGGCCGTAGGTTCAGGCGTCGGCTCAGCCGTGGGTTCCGGCGTCGGTTCGGCCGTGGGTTCAGGAGTCGGTTCGGCCGTGGGTTCAGGCGTCGGCTCAGCTGTGGGCTCCGGCGTCGGTTCGGCCGTAGGTTCAGGCGTCGGCTCAGCTGTAGGTTCCGGAGTCGGTTCGGCCGTAGGTTCAGGCGTCTCTGTAGGAGCAACGGTCGGCTCTTCAGTCGCCTGAAGCGTAGGTGCTGGCGAATTGAGCGGCGAAAGGTCCTCTTCTGTATAACGGGGCATCGGTGATTTCAGAGAACTGTTATAAGCCTCGCTTTCTTCAATTGTCATGCTGACTTCAATGCAGTCCCAGGCAATGTATCCTTCCTTGCCTTCATAGTTTACGAATCCCCATAATTCATCCTGATCATCCAGTTCCTGCCGGATCAGATATACAGGCGTACCTTTTTTAATCTGTCCGATACTTTTGGCATTCCTGCTCTTTTCCTTCCGCAGATTCACAGCGGTTTTGCACGTCTTTACAAATCTGTTCTGAATCTCACCAAACTCAACCGGTTCAGGCGTAGGCTCCGGAGTCGGTTCCGGAGTCGGTTCCGCAGTAGGTTCAGGCGTCGGTTCCGGAGTCGGTTCCGGAGTCGGTTCCGCGGTAGGTTCAGGCGTAGGTTCCGGTGTCGGTTCCGCAGTAGGTTCGGGCGTAGGTTCAGCAGTCGGTTCGGGCGTAGCAGTATAATGCGGAATCTGCATATTCTGTACTGCAGCGTAGTCATCACTTGCTTCCTGTCCGATCAGGTTCAGGAATTTGCTGTTCACATACCCTTCTTTTCCGTTGATATTGACCCAGGTCCATAATTCTCCGTCATCAGGACCCGTTTCGTTTTTGATCATATATACATATGTTCCGGCAGCAAGATCTTCGCTGAGCCGCGCAGTATTTGCGGACGGTCCTGAGCGGAATTTCACCCGGGCGTTGGTTTGCCCGTACTGATTGATAAATATACCTTCCTGTACCGAGGTAACAGGTACGGGTTCCGGTGTCGGTTCGGGCGTCGGCGTGGGGGTGGGCTCAGGAGTCGGTTCAGGCGTGGGTTCAGGCGTAGGTTCTGCTGTAGGCTCGGGCGTGGCGGTGTATACGGGTGCCGGATTGCTCTGTGTCGCAGCGTACGCATCGCTTTCTTCCTGTCCGATTACATTGATAAAATCGGCACGGATATACCCTTCGCGTCCTTTTGCGTAAACGCGGGTCCAGATCCGGCTGTCACCGGTTCCGGCCTCGTTCCGGATCATATAAACGTATTCGCCTGTATTCAACCGGCCGTAACTGTCCTCACCGGTTGAAGGTCCTGAACGGTAATTGACATTCTTCTCGTTAATGATTCCGTACTGGTTGATGAAAGAATCTGCGGGAATGGATTCAGCCGTCATGACGATTTCCGGACTCGGCGTGAGAACCGGATTTTCAGTCTGTTCCGGAGTCAAATCCGGCGTCGGATCGGGCATTCCCCGGGAAGCAAGCTCCTCTGTGGATTCCTGCGTCAGTTCCGGCATGGAGTCAGGCGCGGCTTCCGGAACAGATTCCTCCGAATATCCGGAGGCTGGTTCTGGTTCGGCTGTCGGGTAAAAAGGAGCAGGTGAAATCAGGCTTTCCCGGTATGCGTCGCTTTCTTCCTCACTGATCAGGTCGATCAGATCACTCCTGATATACCCTTCTTTCCCGTTCACATCGACACGCGTCCAGGAAGAGCCGTCGTCACCGTATTCGTTGATAATCAGGTAAATATACTCACCGGACTGAAGACGCCCGTTGCTGGTATAGCCGGTTCCCGGGCCTGTGCGGAAGTTTACGTCATGCGTATTGATAACAGCATATTGGTTGATATAGATTCCTGCCGGAAGCGTATCCGCTTTCCAGGCAATTATCTCAGGTGTCGGTTCGGGCGTCGGTTCGGGGGTCACATCATCAGGAACGAACTCCTCTGTTGGTTCCGGCGTCGGTTCCGGCGTGACATCAGGAACAAACTCCTCTGTGGGTTCCGGCGATGGTTCCGGCGTGACGTCATGGGCAAACTCTTCTGTGGGTTCAGGCGTCAGCTCCGGCGTGACCTCCGGAACAGATTCTTCCGTATATTGGGAGATTGGTTCAGGTTCGGCTGTCGGATAAAAAGGAGCAGGTGAAATCAGGCTTTCCCGGTATGCGTCGCTTTCTTCCTCGCTGATCAGGTCGATCAGATCGCTCCTGATATACCCTTCTTTCCCATTCACATCGACACGCGTCCAGGAAGAGCCATCGTCACCGTATTCATTGACAATCAGATAGACATATTCACCGGACTGAAGACGCCCGTTGCTGGTATAACCGGTTCCCGGGCCGGTGCGGAAATTGACGTCATGCGTATTGATAACAGCATATTGGTTGATATAGATCCCTGCCGGAAGCGTATCCGCCTTCCGGGCAATTATCTCAGGCGTCGGTTCGGGCGTGACATCAGGGACAAACTCCTCTGTGGGTTCAGGTGTCGGTTCCGGTGTGACGTCAGGGACAAACTCCTCTGTCGGTTCAGGTGTCGGTTCCGGTGTGACGTCAGGGACAAACTCCTCTGTCGGTTCAGGCGTCGGTTCCGGTGTGACGTCAGGGACAAACTCCTCTGTCGGTTCAGGCGTCGGTTCCGGTGTGACGTCAGGGACAAACTCCTCTGTCGGTTCGGGCGTGACCTCCGGAATATATTCATCTGTATATTCCGGCGTCGGTTCGGTATCCTCTTCCGGGATAAAATCGTCTGCGGGTTCTGTATCCGGTCCAGCAGAAGGATCTTCGGCCGGTTCCTCCGAGTACTCCGGCGGGAAGTCCAGCACTGTGGATATATAGAGTCTGAACTCCTCAGAAGCATCATATTCAAACGCCGTAATTGTCAAATACGCCGTCATGTCGTTAAGCTGATCCGAAGCATCCATCATATCAGTGGACATATACTCATACGGGTCTGTCAGCGCTTCAGATAGCGCCTGGCCTGTTCCGGGAATAAACATGATATCTTCGTGTCCGGGATACTCTGCATTGAAGAGCAGCTCCTGAAATGAAATCCCGGCCGGAACGCAGACCCAAAAACTCCTGGGCAGATCTGTCACAGGATGCGCCTCATATGTTTCGATTTCTCCGTCATATGAATATCTGGTCAATGTAATGGTCAGATTCATCCAGTCCGCGGATTCCGCTGCCGACAGCGTCAGACAAACCAGCATCATCATTGCAGCCGTCATCACGGCAACTGCTTTGATAACAGTTTTCTTTGCCTTCATATGCTTCTTACCATCCTTTCGGATTTAGTCTCCATGCAGCGAAATCATTTTACCGCCATTCAGGATGGGTGTCAAATGAGCCCAATCCGGAAGGATTTCGTTTCGCCGCTGTCGAAAAAAGGAAATTCGTTCATTATAACGAACAGATATTGTTTTCTGTTCCCGAAAGGCAGATTCAAATGAAATCCATGCTGAGACATCTTGCCTCCGGTTCACCGGACCCGCTGGAAACAACAGACCCCTCTTCTTTTTTTTCACGCCTGCCGGTCATCGAAACGGAGAGCCTGACTCTGCGCCCCATGCGAATGCGTGACGCCGAGGATATTTTCCGTTACGCTTCTGATCCAGAAGTATCCAGGTATGTGCTTTGGGAACCGCACAGGTCAATTTCAGATTCCCGTGCATATATCCGATATATCCGTCACCTTTACCGCCGCGGAATGCCTTCTTCCTGGGCGGTTGTCCTCCGTTCCTCCTCTGAAGTAATCGGTTCAATCGGTTTCATGGGGTATTCATATGTTCATCACACTGCAGAAATCGGATATAGCTTTTCCAGGAATTACTGGAACCTCGGATATGCGACACAGGCTGCGGGCGCTGTCATTCAAACCGCTTTCCGGTCGCTTCCGGATCTGAACCGTATTGAAGCGCAGCACGATATCAGGAATCCGGCCAGCGGCCGGGTCATGTTAAAATGCGGTATGAAACAGGAGGGGATCATCCGCAGCCGGATTTACAACAAATCGGAATTCGTGGATGTTGCGCTGTACGCAATTCTTCGTTCCGATCTTGCTGAATAATATCTTTTACTGTATAATAATATGAATAATATTCAGGGAGGGTTGCACGATGAATGAATACCGTGGCAAGCATGCGCCTTCCCATCCCTGGCCGGTTGCGTCGTCCGCTTCTGTATCTTCCGGCCGCGGGCGGCACCGTAAGAAAAACCGCCGGCGCCGGATCGGCCTTATCATTATTTTGTCCCTGATTTTTCTGCTGATCGCTTATCCGTTTATTGAACCGAAAATCATAACAGTCGATTCTTTCGAATTGGATAGTTTCGTGCTTCATCTGCCCGCCAATATGGAGCATCTCAGAATCGTTTATGTTTCCGATATTCACTGGGGGCATTGGTTTTCAGACTGGGACCTCAGCCGCCTCGTCAGTAAAATCAACAACCTGTATCCTGATATTCTGATCCTGGGCGGAGATTATGCAACTGATTTCGATTCATCTGTCATTTTCTTCAACCGGCTTCAGGAAAACCGTCTTCGCGCGAAACTGACGATTTACGGCGTTTTGGGGGAAACGGATTACATCGGAATGGATGGAAATCTGTCCCGGCTGAAAGATGCCATGAAGAACGCCGGAATAACGCCGCTGGTTAACGAAGCGGATACGATCAGTCTGATCGCGGCAGGCATTACAAACGATTATGGAATTGAAGACGGGAAAATTTGCATCGTAGGTGTGGATGATGTGCTCAGCGGTTCCCCGGATCTGAAAACTTTGGCTTATTCGGAAAAAGTATCATCTTCAGAATTCGTGATTCTGGCGGCACACAACCCTTCCATCATTTCAACAGCGCAGAAACAGATCAATTCTGAATGGTTTGAGCTGGGCCTTTTCGGTCATACCCATGGCGGCCAAATCCGTCTTTTCTCTGATCTGCTGGATCTCGCCGATGAAGTCCCTGAACGCTACCGGGAAGGCAAGCACGAGGAAAACCGCAGTCTGCTGCTGATCTCCCACGGTATAGGAACTTCCGTCATTCCGTGCCGTTTTCTCTGTTTTCCGCAGATCCATTGTATCGATATTATTCCTTACTGAATCATTGTCCGGAGGTGCTGATATCTTGCATTCAGAAGCAATCGTTTCCATGAACGATGTTTCCTTCACATATGACGGAAATACGTCATCCGCCGTTTCCCATGCTGATTTTCATATTCTTCCCGGAGAATTCGTTGCGGTACTGGGACACAACGGTTCCGGAAAATCGACGATGGCCAACATGATCAACGCATTGTTTCTCCCGTCCGACGGAAATGTTCTGGTCTGCGGGTATGATACGCGTGAAGAAAAATATATATGGGAAATCCGTCGTCGTGCCGGTATGATCTTCCAGAATCCGGACAATCAGATTGTTGCGACAGCCGTAAAGGAGGACGTCGCTTTCGGTCTTGAAAACCTGGGGGTTCCGTCCGAGGAAATGATTCCCCGCATTGAAAGTGCCCTTTCCATCGTCCGAATGAGCAAATACGCGGACACGTCGCCTCATATGCTGTCCGGCGGACAGAAGCAGCGCGTCGCCATAGCCGGAATTCTTGCAATGGAACCGTCTGTTATTATCGCGGATGAAGCTACTGCAATGCTGGATCCTTCCGGGCGGAATGAAGTGCTGGACACTATCCGCATGCTGAACAAATCGAAAAATATTACGGTTGTCTGGATCACGCATTTCATGGAAGAAGCTGCACTGGCTGATCGTGTGCTTGTCATGTCAGACGGGGAAATCAGGCTTTCCGGAACACCGGCCGAAGTCTTTGATCATGTACAGGATATGAAAGAAATGCATCTGGATGTTCCGCACGCAACTTCGCTTGCAGATCAGCTGCGCCATGAAGGAATGCCCCTTCGTACCGGTATACTGACCATGGACGATCTGGCGGAGGAGGTGAAAAAAGCGCTATGTCAATCGAAGTCCGTCATCTGACATACTGCTATTCTCCGGGAAGTCCTCTGAGCACCGTCGCCCTCGATGATGTTTCATTGACAATCAGCGACGGGGAATTTATCGGTGTCATCGGACATACCGGTTCCGGAAAATCCACGCTTGTTCAGCATCTGAACGGTCTCCTTAAACCCACTTCAGGCCAGGTTCTGATCGATGGCGAAGACCTGAACGGAGAACATGCAGACCGCCGTAAGCTTCGCCAGCGGATCGGCCTTGTGTTTCAGTATCCCGAGTATCAGCTTTTTGAGGAAACCGTTGCCAAAGATATCGCTTTCGGCCCAAAGAACCAGGGACTTTCCGCCCCTGAAATCGACGAGCGTGTCCGTTATGCAATGGAAAATGTTCATCTCGATTATGATAAATACTCACAACGAAGTCCATTTGAGCTATCCGGCGGTCAGATGCGGCGTGTTGCCATCGCCGGCGTACTGGCCATGAAACCGTCCGTCCTGATCCTCGACGAGCCGACCGCCGGACTGGATCCGCGGGGGCGGGATCATATTCTGTCGATGCTCGAAGACCTTCACACACGCGAAAAAGTAACGATTGTGATGGTATCCCACAGCATGGATGATATGGCGCGCCTTGCAACCCGTCTGGTCGTAATGGCGGAAGGCAAAGTACGCGCCTCCGGAACGCCCCGGGAAATTTTTGCCATGGAAGAGATGATGACTTCAATAGGCCTGGATGTCCCTGCAGCTGCTCACCTCTGCGCTGCGCTGAGGAAAAAAGGCATCGATCTGCCTCCGGATCTTTACCGGGAAGATGAACTGCGTGAGCACATCCTGAAGCTCTGGTCCCTGCGAAAGGAGGGATCTTCATGCTGAACAATATAACACTCGGTCAGTATTATCCTGTTGAGAGTCCTGTCCACCGCCTTGACCCGCGAATCAAGCTGATCCTGACCATCGCATATATTGTTGCTGTTTTTCTGGCAAAGTCTTTTATCGGTTATATTCTTCTTTTTCTATGGATTTTCTTTGTCTCCCGTTTGTCCCATATCCCCTTTAAAATGGTCCTGAAAGGATTGAAACCGCTTCGGTTCATCATTATCCTGACATTTTTGCTGAATCTGTTCATGACGCCGGGTAAACATGTCTGGATTTCTTTCTGGATTATCCGGATCACTTCGGAAGCTTTTCTTCAGGCGCTGTTTTATTCTCTCCGGTTGTTTCTTCTGGTCGCCGGCACTTCCCTGCTGACGCTGACCACGTCCCCGCTTGCTCTCTCAGACGGGATCGAACTGCTTCTCACCCCACTCAAAAAGATTCATTTCCCTGCTCATGAGCTGGCAATGATGATGACCATAGCGCTTCGCTTTATACCGACCCTTCTGGAAGAGACAGATAAAATCATGAAAGCGCAGATCTCGCGCGGAGCGGATTTCGAGAGCGGAAATCTGATTTCCCGGGCAAAGGCAATGGTTCCCCTGCTTGTGCCGCTGTTTGTCAGCGCTTTCCGGCGAGCGGGCGATCTCGCGATGGCTATGGAAAGCCGGTGCTATCACGGCGGTGAAGGGCGCACCCGTCTCCGGACGCTGAAGATTATGCGGAACGACTGGATTGCCTGTGCTGCAATGGCTGTATTGGTCGCATTGATTATTCTGGAAGGAAAGTTTATCCATATCGGGTAAATGCATCGGAGGCCATCTGTGAAACGTATTTTACTGAGCGTTGAATACGACGGGACTGCGTATGCCGGCTGGCAGCGCCAGATTAACGGATTGTCCGTTCAGCAGGTGCTGGAAGAAACGCTTGCCGGTGTCTGTTCACATCCTGTCAGCGTAACCGGATCCTCAAGAACCGATGCCGGCGTTCACGCGCGGATGCAGATGGTTCATTTCGACACAGACTGCACGATTCCGCCCGAAAAATATCCCTTTGTCCTGAACAATCATCTGCCCGCGGATATCCGTGTCCAGTCCGGACGGGAGGTTCCGTTTTCTTTTCATGCGCGTTTCCTGACGTCCGGAAAAACTTACACGTACAGGATCCTGAACAATCGTCATGGTACGGCGCTGAAGCGGCATATCTGCTGGCATGTTCCGGTTCCGCTGGATACGGCGCTCATGAAAAGTGCCATATCTGATTTGCTGGGCGAACATGATTTTGCCGCTTTTCAGGCGGCCGGCGGAACTGCAAAAACCACAACGCGGCGGATTGACCATACATGCCTTTCCGTCTCCGGTCCTGAAATCGAATTGAAGGTCACGGGAAATGCGTTTCTGTACAATATGGTTCGTATCATTGCCGGAACCTTGGTGGATATCGGGCTGAAAAGGCGGCGGCCAGACGCGTTTCAATGTGCTTTTTTATCCCTGGACAGGCTTGATCTTGGGATGACGGCACCGGCTTCCGGCCTTGAATTAACCGAGGTATTTTATCCCGAAACAGCTTTCACTGATCCTGCTTCCCTGCTGTGGCACGAGGAGGACTGAGCCCTTGCTGCGAATCAACAATTTACGTGTCCCGCTAAATTATTCGGAAGACTCTTTGCGCCTCCTGGTGATCAAAAAGCTGAAACTGTCTCCGGATGAACTGATATCCTTTTCCGTACATCGCCGTTCGGTGGACGCCAGGGATAAAACGGATGTGCATTTCGTTTTATCTGTAGATATTGTTTTACAGCATGAAAAAACGGTCAGAGCCATGAACAAAGGCCTGATTTCCGTGTCGGTTCCGGTCCCGGCTGCACTTCCGTCCCGAGCCTTTCCCCGGCATCCCCTGATCGTCGGATCAGGCCCTTCCGGCTTATTTGCCGCGCTGACCCTGGCACGGGCCGGCGCTGAGCCTGTCTTAATCGAACGCGGTAAACCGGTCGAAACCCGACAGTATGACGTCGACCGTATGAATACATCCGGCGTGCTTGACCCGGAGTCGAATATTCAATTCGGGGAAGGAGGCGCTGGAACTTTTTCTGACGGAAAACTGACATGCGGCATCAGTTCACCCTATGTGCGCGAAGTTCTCGATACTTTTGTTGCGCACGGTGCGCCTTCTTCAATTCTTACGGATCAGAAGCCGCATATCGGGACCGATTATCTCCGAAAAGTGATTGTATCCATCCGGGATGAAATCATTTCTCTCGGCGGTTCTGTCCTTTTCGAAACGCGGCTGGAGGAATTGATCATCCGAAACGGCCAGATCTGTGGAATAACTGTTTCCCGGCCCGGAAAGCGCGAAGATATTCTTTCGGATCGTGTACTGCTGTGCATCGGACATTCCGCAAGAGATACTGTACAGCGCCTTTTCATGCAGGGTGTCCGCATGATACAGAAGCCGTTCGCGATGGGAGTAAGGATTGAACATCCCCGGGTGATGATCGATAAAAGTCAGTACGGAGGTTTTGCCGGTCACCCTGCTCTCGGTGCGGCATCCTATAAACTTGTTTTTCATACGCCGGATAATCGTGGTGTGTATACGTTCTGCATGTGTCCCGGCGGGTACGTGATTCCCGCCGCTTCCCAGCCTCTGGGCGTAGTCGTAAACGGAATGAGTTTTCACGCCCGTGATGCGGTTAACAGTAATTCCGCGCTTCTTGTCGGTGTTCGTCCGGAGGACTTTGGCGATGATCATCCGCTTTCGGGTTTCATATTGCAGCGCAGAATTGAGAAAGCCGCATATCATGCGGCCGGCGGCGGATTCAGAGCACCGGCCCAGCGTGTGGAGGATTTTCTTTCCGATCGTGCTTCTTCCCGTTTTGGCGAAGTCATTCCTTCCTATCGGCCCGGCGCCGTACCGGCCGATCTTCGCGCTGTTCTGCCTGACTTTATTATCCGTAACCTGAAAGCCGGCATCCGCGGAATGAACGCACAGCTTACCGGGTTTTCCATGGCTGACGCAGTTCTGACCGCTCCTGAAACACGTTCTTCCTCTCCCGTCCGGATTCTGCGGCGGAAAAACTGTGAATCCGAAGATATTGCCGGCCTTTATCCGGTCGGTGAAGGAGCCGGTTACGCAGGCGGTATTGTATCATCCGCTGTTGATGGCATCGTGGCGGCCCGCTCTGTTCTATGCGGATAATAATGCCTGATTCCTGTCCTTTTTCCCCTGCCGATTGTTATTAGCTTTTCGTCATTTAAATCATCATTCATAATAAGGCATTGCCGGTTCCTGTAATGAAATACAAAAGTAAATCACTGGTCGGGATTTTTACTTTCCGATTATATTGCATTTCCTTTTTCGATTGTGTATAATTCCTATTATACTGAAAGCGGGTGCAGACAATCTGTCGCTGCTATTCTTCAATTCCTTTTTCGGTACAGCATTTCATAACGAAGGAGAGAGTTTTATGAAAAAAATCGGATGGCTGATTCTGTTGATTCTGGTTTTGGTCGCTTCAACCGCACTGGCCGGAAACACCGCTGACAGCGCATTGAATATTGAAGTGAATACATTGTATGAGGATCAGATTGAATCAAAATACGACGTTCGTTATTATAGATTTACCCTGCCGACCAACGGATGCCTGTCATTCCAGTTTAACCATGATTATGCTGATTCTTCCGGAAATCTGTGGACCGTAGAACTGCGGGATGAAACCGACAAATTGATTTTCAGCAAATCATTTAAGGGAAACGTTACGGAAAACACGACTCCTCATTACGGCATCCCCGACGGAACCTATTATGTGCGCATTAAATATTCGGGTTCCGCATCGAACGTCAGCTTTGGTTTCAGCGTCGTGTTTGACCCGTCGGATTACTGGGAAACAGAAAACAATAAAGACCTGACCTGTGCGGATCCCATTATGCCCAATGCATATTACCACGGAGTCATCTGGAACTCATCGGACTACGATTATTATGTGTTCACACTCCCTTCCGCCGGATATGTTTCCGTTTCATTCCGTCATGATTATGTTGAAACCTCCTCGTCCCTCTGGTCCATGAGCATTATCAACGAGCAGCGAAACCTGTTCTTAAATTCGGGATATAAGGGCAATGTTCAGGAAGAGGAGACAACTCACAATTTCGGCCTTCCGGCAGGAACTTATTATGTTCAACTGGGCTCCAGCCAGTACTCTAACATCGGGGATTATCATTTCCGGATCAACTATTCGCAGTCTGATTTCTGGGAAACCGAATTCAATGAAAAAATGACCGATGCAACTCCCATCAACGTCAATGAATATTATTACGGAACATCCAGGAACACTTCCGACGTCGATTATTACAGGTTTACTGTTCCGAAAGACGGCGAACTGTCAATTCTTTTCAAGCATGAAGCCGTCACGACCAGCAATTCCGATACCTACTGGAAATCCGCTGTTTACGATGCCCAGAGCAAGCAGTACGCTTCCGCTTCCTACAAGGGGATCAATGACGAAGAGGAGCAGTCCGCCAAATTCAGCCTTGCTGCGGGCACATATTACCTGAAAGTGGAAGACAGTGCGAGGTGGTCCGGCGCCGACTACAGATTCAAAGTTACATATGAGATCCCGAAAATCAGCATTACGGACGCTACCTATGAAAGTATCGATGACCAGATCTATACGGGCAAAACCATAAAGCCGGATGTCAAAATTGAGCTGAACGGAAAGCAGCTCATCAGAAATACCGACTATAAGCTCTCCTACAAGAAAAACCTCAATGTCGGCACGGCAACCGTCACGGTCACCGGAATCGGAGATTACGCCGGCAGCATCAAAATCACATTCCGCATTCTCCCGAAAGCGATCAAACTGAGTTCGGTTGTCTCCGGAAAAAAATCGCTGAAGCTGAATTGGAGCAAAGGCGGCGACGTCACCGGTTTCCAGATTGAATACAGTCTGAAAAAGGATTTCAGCAATTCGAAAAAAATCACAGTAACCGGATCCTCCGTCCGTTCAAAAGTGATCAAAGAACTGAAATCTGGAAAGACATACTATGTTAGAATCAGGGTTTTCAAGAAGGTCAGCGGCAAGAAATATTATTCCGCATGGTCCAACGTCAAAAACGCGAAAACGAAATGACCTTGTCCCGTAACGCAGTTTTGACACTGATCCGGAAGTAAAATATCACGAGGCATAAAAAATCGGCCTCCCGACTTGCGGGAGGCCGTAATCATGTTTATTATTCTTCTTCGTCTTCGTCAATCTTCGCATTGGCGATAATTTTCTGTGCTTCGGCCTGGGGTACTTCCTCATACCGTTCAAACTTCATCGTAAAGGATCCTCTAGCCTGAGTCATGCTGCGCAGGTCGGTTGCGTACTTAAACATTTCTGCCAGCGGAGCTTCCGCTTCCAGCTGCTGCATACCGTTTACCTGGTTCATGCCCATGATCCGGCCGCGGCGTTTGTTCATGTCTCCCATGATGTCGCCCATATATTCGTTGGGAACCAGCACTTCGACATGCATAATCGGCTCAAGCAGCACCGGGCTTGCATCCGTACATCCCTTCTTGTAGGCGATTCGAGCGGCAGTCTTGAAAGCCATTTCAGAAGAGTCGACAGGATGATAGGATCCGTCATACAGCTTGGCGTGCAGATGAACCATCGGATATCCCGCCAGAACACCTTTCACGATGTTTTCACGCAGGCCCTTTTCAACGCTGGGAATGAAGTTGCGCGGAACCACGCCACCGACAACAGCGTCTTCGAACTCGAAATCCGCGTCGCTGTCGGTAATGGGGCTGAACTCGATCCAGACGTCGCCGAACTGGCCATGGCCGCCTGTCTGTTTCTTATGACGGCCCTGAACCTTAACGGTTTTCCGGATTGTTTCACGGTAAGGAATTTTGGGATCCTGCAGAACGGCGTTGGCGCCGAACTTGGATGCCAGCTTGTTCCGGATAACATCCAGATGCATTTCGCCCTGACCGCTCAGTTCTGTTTCCAGTGTTTCGGCGTTCTTCTCAATCCGGATGGAGGGATCTTCTTCAGCCAGACGGTTCAATCCGCTGAACACCTTGTCCTCCTCGCCCTGTTTCGCTGCGAACACGGCCTTGCTGATGCAGGGCGCCGGGAATTCAATGACCGGATACAGAATCGGATTGTTCGGATCGCACAGGGTGTCGCCTGTGGATGTAATCTGCAGTTTCGCGAGGGCGCCGATATCGCCGGCATGAAGCTTCTCAACATTGGACTGCTTGTTGCCCTTCATGCTGAACAGGCCGCCTGCTTTTTCAGCTTTTTCCTTGTTCGCGTTGTACAGGGGGGTGGATCCGGTCAGCGTGCCGCTGAATACACGGAACAGGCTCAGCTTGCCGACAAACGGGTCGGCAATGGTTTTAAACACGAGTGCCGAGAAAGGTTCTTCGTCCTTGCACAGCCGCTCGGCATCTTCACCGGTCTTGGGATTCTTCCCTTTCTGGCTCATCCCTTCATGCGCAGGAGAAGGCAGGTACTTGGCGATCAGGTCCAGCGTACGGGCAATACCGACGCCGGTCAGGGCAGAGCATGCCACAACAGGAACGATGCTTCCGTCCTTCATGCCCTTGACAAACCCGGCCATAACGTCTTCATGGCTCAGTTCACCGTTTTCAAAGTATTTCTCCATCAGCTCTTCGTCAGCGGAAGCGGCCTGTTCAGTCAGGTTCTCGTAGGCTTCGTTCACTTCGCTTTCAAGATCGGCGGGCATGGGCACTTCGGTGCTCTTCTTGTAGGACCCTTCATACGCTTTCTTTTCGAGAACATTTACGACGCCCTTGAAACCGGCGCCCTGTCCGAGAGGCAGCAGGATCGGTACTACGCTGGGGCCGTACTTTTCACGCAGCTGAGCGATCACTTTTTCAAAATTGGCATGTTCGCGGTCCATCTGGTTCACAATGAACATGCGGCCCAGATTTGCTTTTCCGGCATTGTCCCAGGCTTTTTCAGCGCCGACGCTCAGGCCGTTCACACCGCCGACCACAATCACCGCGGTTTCAATTACCCTCAGGGGGCCCATCTGTTCGCCGATAAAGTCGAAATATCCGGGCACATCGATCACGTTGATCACTTTTCCGCCCCACGGAATCGGAGCATAGCTGGCGCTGATGGAGAAACCGCGCTTTTTCTCTTCAGGATCAAAGTCTGACACGGTGGAGCCGTCTTCAACCTTGCCCTGACGGTCAATCATTCCGGCAGCGAAAAGCATCGCCTCTGTCAGAGTGGTTTTGCCTTCGCTGCCATGCCCCATGAGAGCGATATTGCGAATGTTTTCGGTTTTGAACTCAGCCATAGATTCCATCCTCCAAATATCTTTTTCTAAAAATCATCCCGCTGAACGGCGGGAATCAATGCCAGTCAAAGATTATTATATCATAGCATCTGCGGTTTGAAAAGCTTTATTTCACTGCGCAGATTCGGAAAGTTTGTACTTCTCCAGAAGCTTCCGCATCAGCTGCAGATCCCTTTCACTTCCGCTCGTTTCCAGAATGATTCCGCCCGTTCCGGTTTCGTTGAGCAAATCGTTTCGCTGCAGGACGCGTTTCAGCTGCCGTGCCGTTCCCTCGCTGCCTTCGGTTATGACGGTATGCTCAGGAATCATTCGTCTGATCATATCCTTCAGAAATACATAATGGGTGCATCCAAGTACGATGGCGTCAACCTTTTGCATATCGTATCCGGAAAACAGTTTTTTCAGATATGCTTCAGCGCCGGCTGTATCCTCTCTCTCGACCAGTTCCATCAGTCCGACGCACGGCACCCGGATGGCTCCCTCCCCGTACTTATCCATCAACCGGTTGAATTTCTCCTGGTGCAGTGTCAGCGGCGTGGCAAGTACGAGGATGTTCCCGCCGTTCCTGATTTCGGAAGCCGGTTTCAGCGCCGGTTCCATTCCGATAACCGGGATATCAAGTTCCCGCCGCAATATGGCCGCGGCCGCTCCGGTCGCCGTATTGCAGGCGATCACAAGGGCTTTGATATGCTGGTCTGTCAGATAATCGACTACGTCCCGTACACAGCGGATCACGTCGGCAGTATCTTTCGTGCCGTAAGGCGCGTTTTTCGTGTCTCCGAAATATATAAACGTTTCAAGCGGGAGGAGGTGTTTCATGGCAATCAGGGCGCTGATTCCGCCGATACCGCTGTCAAAAACGCCGATAGGATCCTGCTGACGGTTCACAGCCCGATTCCCTCCTTGCCAGGTTCTGAAACATTCTTCCCCGAATCCGCTATATTTTACCAAATTCATAATTCAATGTAAACCTCGTTGAAAAAGCGGAAAAATGGGTATATCATCTTAAGGGCGGCTGAGGGAGGTATTGATATGGAAGACGTTCTTCCCGGAGATATTATCCGAACGAGAAAGGTCCACCCCTGCGGAAATGACGAGTGGACTGTCACCCGCACAGGAGCAGACATCAAAATCAGGTGCAACCGATGCGGACGTGTGGTCATGATGGATCGCGAAACTTTCCTGAAAAGGAAAAAAGCGTTGATTTCCCGGCAGGAGCAGTCCTCGCCTGACCGTTAACCACAGCGGTGCAAACTTGCCAACGCTTTATTGATTATGATATAATATTAGATAACCAGTCAGGCAAGGAAAGGTCGGTGTGCTTTGTGCGTAAAGCAATCTTTCTGATCAGTCTCATTCTTCTCCTCGGAGTTTTTTCCGCTGCGTCAGCCGATACGGAATGTTCCCTTGCGCCCTGTTCCGGTTCCGTCATCATTCCGGACAGTAAATATACCATTCTGACGCCTGACAATATCGGAGAGCATGCGGATCTTATCTCCGCCATCGGAAAAACGAAAGAAGAAATTCTGTCCGACTGGGAGGACCGCGGCGTCGTTCTCCAGGCATGGTTCAATAACAAATTGCTTGACGCCTGTCTGGAAATCACCGTTCGCCAGGATGAAGATGCCCGGGTATATTACGATCTGGTAAATCATTCTTCCAATGCCGGCTGGAAGACGTTTCTGGCCTCCCATCGTGGAAGCGGATCCGCCTACGCCGCAGACGGTTATTCGATAAAGGAAGTGGAAAAAAAGCAAAAGAATATTGAAGTGCACAATTATCTGCTTCAATTGAAATACAAACGCACTGTGGATGGAAAAACTTACTGGGGATACGCATACAAAACCGTAGCCCGAGGATATACTGTCGTTCTTGATTATCAGGTTTACAACCGCGGACTCCGGACGGGAGACCAGAATGAGATCAGCAAGATTGTCAATACTCTGAAGTTTTTTGACGGAGGTGAAGAAATCGCTCCCGGCTCTGCTTTTCTTCAGATTAACACGGCCCCGCCGTCTGAAACGAGTTCCGATACTTTTACGATTGAAGGCCGTACAAATCCCGGCGCGCATCTCATCGGCGTTCTGATGCGGATCAATTCCGCCGAACCGGTTCGTTTTTTTGCCGATGCCAATGCCAAGACCGGAGATTTCAAAATGAAAGTAACCCTGCCGGAAGAGAACGTCTGGCTGATGACCGTCAATGTGGAAATGAATGACCAGATTGTTGCCGAACAGGTTTTCGAAACCACAACGTATAAGAAAACCCTTATTCCGATTACGTTCACTTCCGGAGAATTCATCTTTGCCAAATCAGATTCTTCCGCTACCCTGACCGCCAATGAAACCGTCATTTCCGGGACAACGGATAAAGGGGTTACCATCCAATGCATTGTCACAAACGGAACCAGTACTTTCGACAAGCAGGTCAAGACGAACGGAACAGGGAAATTCACTTTTAAAGTACCCACGTCGCTGGAAGCGGGATATCATTTCACGCTTGTGTTTACAAAAAAAGGTTATGATACCAAGCGCTTTACCGGCAATGCTTTCCGGAATCTGAATGACGAGGACCGGAGATCCGCAATAAAAAAGGAAGCAATCAAACCGGGGTATTCTTCTCTCTCCCGTAACCTTGAAACATATATCAATAAAATCATGGGCTACAACCTGTATGTCGTGGAAGTTCAGCAGAACGGAAACGAATGGATTATCAAAGCTGCAATGGTGAAAAACAGCTCAGGATATAAAAATTTCATGTATTTCGTTACGAGTGATGAACCGCAGGTCGAAACGGATACACAGATGCTGATGTACGGTACATGTATCGGTCCCTATGTCGTTCAGACTGAAGAAGGAAGTCAGAATTATCCTGCTTTTGATCTCCTGTTTATGGAATAATTTCATTGATCAGCGCGCCCGGGAAACGGCTCATTGTTGTTTCCCGGGTTTTTATAATTCGCGGATCTCCATTCCGCTGCAGGTTTTCAGGGTTTCCTGCGATGCGGCAATACATACGCTGCCTTCTCTGGCAAACTGATCCAGCCACTCAGCGCACTGAATCAGGTCATTCCCTCTTGCGTTCAATATTTCCAGCCGGATCTTTTCCGTCTCTTCCTTTGTGATGCCGGCCATAAACCTGGAATCCGCAAGGGCGCTTTCTTCTCTGGGAGAAAGCAGCGGGTTCAGCTCATTGAGAGCGGAAATAATGTATTTGTCCAGTTGTTTTTCGTTCTGAACAAATGATTTCAGAAATGCAGACGCACCAAAGTCAGCCTTGATCGTTTTCAGCGGATTCGGATCCCGGAAAGAATAAGAGAAAACATTTCCGCTGCGGTCCGTCTGAAAACCGGCGCCATAGGCCCCGCCCTGCACACGGACACGATTCCACAGGTATTCAAGGGACAGGATACTTCCCGTCAGCCATATCACTCCCGAAAATTTTACCCCGCATCGGCTGAGCCGGTAGCCCCTTGCTGTGAATCCGGTCTGAGTTGGAATTCTGAATCCGAGCATATGCGGACAATCGCTGCTCCAATACATCGTTTCCCTGCGGAAACAATTATCTGGAATTCCTTCCAGCAGCGGCTTCAGATCCGGATCGTATGCTCCGGCAACGCTTATAATCGAATCCTTCCTGTTGATTCCTTCTTTCATCACACGGTTCGCCGTTCTCAGGAATCGGATCATTTCTTTCTCCGGAGATAGGGCAAAACGATGGATATAGCGAATCGCCGGTTCTCCTGAAATTGCATTTCGGACAGCACCGTCAGCGCTATACTGGCTCAAAACGCTTTTTACGGCTGCCAGGTGACCCACGGAAGCAATTCGCTGCCGCGTAAATATATCATTCTGAATCATTATGTCCCTGATTCTGTCTTCCTGCCCGTCTGTAATTGTCTGTGTCAGTATTTCGTTCATCAGGCAGACCGCATGGTCGGCGTTTTCCTCCAGTGCACTGGCAAAAGCCATCAGGTATGGCGTACATAACTTTTCATTTTCTTTTCCGGGCCGTGTCATTACAGCGGTGCCGAAGCTGCCTGTATAGCGTTTGATCTCCTGCTCAATTGAGAAAGCGTCGTGCCGCATGGTCGGAAGCCTTCCAAGCATCCCGGCAAAAAAAGAAGCTTCTGTCAGTTCTTCAAGCGAAAACCCATACAGCGGAAAAGAGGCTCGCAGGTAGACCACCCCATTGCAGGGAATCCTGTGAATCAGCACCTTGGTTCCGTCCAGATCGGCTTCCTCGGTATAAGTCCATCTCGGCATAATATCTGCATCTTCCCGTTTCAGGACCGGCAGTTTTTTCAGCACATCTTCTGTTTCAGGTGTTTCCTGCCATGTTTTCAGTTCCTCTGCCAGACGTTCGTTTCCCCTGCGTTCTTCGTCAGTCCATAAATCGGTAATCCGATGAAGACGCTTTTCTTCTTCCTGCCTTTTTTCCTCACCGGCCGTGCGGGAAGGCCGCGTATGAAGAATGACCATATTGGTCCGGTTCAGCAGCATATCCGCTGCGATCCTGTCAATCCCGCTGCTTTCCGTAATGCAGCGCAGTTCCCGTATCAGCGGTTGTATACGGAGCGCCTGATCGGGATCTCCGCCGTAAAGCCATGTGCCCATGGCACGGATGCATCGGCCGATTCCCTGTGGTTCATCATCCTCCAGCAAATTAAAAATCATGCGGTTCCGGGATGCTTCTATTGCATTCCGATCCAGTCCGTTTTCCGCGATTCTGTGCCCTGTTTCTTCGATCAGGTTCAGAATATCATTTTCCTTCCCGTCTGTTACATTGTCGGCATGAATGGAAATCCAGCTTTGGAGCCCGGTATCGTCGACCGTTATGCTCAAATCCTGGCATAGTCCTCTCTCAAGCGCCGCGTGTTTCAGCATGGATTCGTTCCCGCCTGTCAGCACATCACACACGACACTGCGTGCCAGGTTTTCAACCCGGTCGCGCCATGTCCCGGTAATCCTTGCCATCGTCAGATGGCTGTGATCCTTGATTTCCTCATCCGGGCCGATTTCATACCGGATGGTTTTTTCCGCCGGTCTGGGAATCTGAATTTTAAACTCCGGTTTTGACTTTCGCCTTTTATACCCGGTAAAGCTCTGATCGATGGCCTTCAGCATTACATCAGGATCAATTTCGCCGTCCAGATAGATATATGCATTGGAAGGATGATAACACATTTTATACTGTTTTTTGAAATCTTCCTGGGTCAGATCCGTGATCTTTTCAGGATCCCCGCCGCTGTTGTGTCCGTAGCATGTATCCGGAAAAAGAAGCCGGCTGATCTCACGGTCCATCATTGTGTCCGGATCGCTCATGGCACCCTTCATTTCATTGTATACGATGCCTCTGAACTCAGGTTTCCCGCTTTCATCGCTGCGGATATGCCATCCCTCCTGGCAGAACCGTTTTCGGTCTGTCAGCACAGCCGGATGAAATACAGCATCCAGATATACGTTTGTCAGATTCATCAGGTCCCTGAAATTGCGGCTGGATACAGGGTACATTGTCATATCGGGAAATGTCATGGCGTTCAGGAATGTATTCATGCTGCTTTTCAGCAATTCGACAAACGGTTCCCGAACCGGATACTTCCTGCTTCCGCATAACACACTGTGCTCTATAATATGGAAAACTCCGGTGGAATCCTTTGGCAACGTCCGGAAAGCAATGGAAAACACCATGTTCTCGGCATGGTTGTCCAGCCACAACAGATCTGCCCCTGTCTTTTCATGAATCATTCGTATTGAGCGCCCGCCGAGTTCTTGATCCTCCGAAACGGAAACGATCCGGAAGCCGTGAATCACCTGATTGATCTGATATGTAAAAGCCATTCAAGAATCTTCCTTGCTGTTTTTTCTTTCCATATTTTATCGGAATCGGATGACTTGTCAAGAATCTGTCCGGCAGGATTTTTTGAAAGAACTGTTGTATTAATAACAAAGAACACACCGCGATCGGACAGCTGCCCGGTCAGGCAGACAGGAGGAATGGCTTCTTGACAGTCCGGGAACGTCTTGAACAGCAGGAATACCTGCTTCTTTCCCCCCTCGCCATGCATGCCGCAGAAACCGCCGGCAGGGATACGCCTGTTACACCGTGTGACCTGCGTACAGAATTCCAGCGGGATCGTGACCGAATCATCCACTGTAAATCTTTCCGGCGGCTTAAATTCAAAACGCAGGTTTTTTTATCTCCGGAAGGTGATCATTACCGCACCCGCCTGACGCATACGCTTGAGGTTGCCCAGGTAGCGAGAACGATCTCCAGGGCGCTGCGCCTGAACGAAGACCTGACCGAAGCAATCGCCCTGGGGCATGATCTGGGGCATACTCCCTATGGGCATATAGGAGAGCGTACGCTCGATGCGCTTCTTTCGGACGGTTTCCGCCATAACGAGCAGAGTCTTCGGGTCGTCGAGCGGCTTGAAAACGATGGAAAAGGCCTGAATCTGACCCGAGAAGTCCGTAATGGAATCCTGACGCATTCTGGACGAAAGATGCCCGACACGCTGGAAGGTGAATGTGTCAGGCGTGCAGACCGTATCGCCTATCTGAATCATGATCTGGACGACGCGCTCCGCGGCGGGATTATCCGGATTGATGATATTCCGCGGGATTTCCTGAAAATACTCGGCCAAACACACCGGGAAAGAATTGACCGGATGATTACAGATTTGGTGAATACCAGCATGGATCAGCCTCATTTGAGCATGTCCCCTGAGATTCAGAATGCGATGGACAGCCTTCGCGAATTCATGTTCGAACGGGTTTACCGGAATCCCTGGCGCGATCCTGAAGAAATCCGATGCGATTATGTACTGCGCCATCTTTTCGAATATTATTGTTCCCATCCCGGTGAAATGCCTGAAGAGTTCGTAATGATTGGTTTTCAGGATGGAACAGAGAGAAGCGTATGCGATTATCTTTCCTGTATGACCGATCGTTATGCCACCAGGAAGTTTACTTCCCTGTTTGCACCTTCCTCCTTCCCTGCCTTCTGATTGTTTGATGAGGTGATTTTCCCCGATGGCTTCTCGTTACCCATCCGGATGGCTGGATGACCTTCGTTCCCGGTCGGATATCGTTCAGGTTGTGTCCGGTTATGTCGGCCTGAAAAAAAGCGGCCGGAATTACTGGGGCCTTTGTCCTTTTCATGGAGAAAAAACCGCCTCCTTCTCCGTGGATGAAGAACACCAGTTGTTTTATTGCTTCGGATGCAAAGCCGGCGGAGACGTCATCCGCTTCATCATGGAAATTGAGCGCTGCAGCTTTCAGGAAGCTGTTGAGATGCTTGCTGAGCGGGCCCATATTCCTATGCCCGAAATGCAAGACGACCCGGAATATGAGCTTCGCCGTTCACGCCGTGACCGGCTGCTTGAAATCAATCGCCGCGCAGCCCGGTATTATCACGAACTGCTGTTTCAGCCTGAAGGAGCAAATGCTCTGGCATATCTTCGCAAGAGGGGCCTTTCTGATGCTGTTATCCGGAAGTTCGGCCTTGGCGCCGCTCCTGATCAATGGTCCTGGATTACAGACCGGCTGGCAGGAGACGGCTTTTCTCTCGACGATCTTTCCGCTGTCGGTCTTACCGTAATCAAGCAGCCTGACGGAGGCACGCAAAAAGCGCATACTTTTGATATGTTCCGTAACCGCGCCATTTTTCCGATCATTGATATGTATAAGAACGTCATCGCCTTCGGCGGCCGTTCGCTTGACAAAAGGGAGCCCAAGTATCTGAACACTTCCGATACGCCTGTTTTCAGCAAGCGGAAAGGAATATACGCCGCAAATCTTCTCCGTGCTCAGCGGCATCTGGAACATGTCATCCTGGTGGAAGGATATATGGACGTCGTCAGCCTAACGCAATTCGGTGTCCAGGGGGTATGTGCGACCCTCGGTACTGCGCTGACGGATGAACAGGCCCGTCTGCTTCATCGTTTCGCGCCGACCGTTTATCTTGCTTATGACGGTGATGATGCAGGTCAGCACGCGATTCTCCGGGGCCTTGATATATTGGATCAGGCCGGTGTTCCCGCGCGCGTCCTGGTTTTTCCGGACAGATTGGATCCCGATGAGTTCATCCGCCGTGACGGTCCGGAAGCATTTGGAAAACTGCCTGCCCTGCCTCCTGCTGCATAGCGTCTCTCTGCGCTGAAAGCAAAACACAACCTTTCAGTAAAGGACGGCAGGATAGCCTATACCCGTGCAGCTGCAGATATTATCCGTCCGCTTGATCCGGTCGAAAGGGAATCGTGTGTGCGGGATCTGTCGATTGAAACGGGTTTTCCCCGGGAAATTATCATGGAACAGATTCTCCGTTTGCCCGGCGAAGGCAATGCCGAAAGGGAGCCTTTGCAGCCCAGAAAGATTCCCCGTTCCCGGAATGAATCCGATCATTCACCGTCTGATCTGAGCGCCCAGGAAACACTGCTCGGATTGATCGCCACCGGACAAATCCCGAAAGATATGGTCAGCAAAAAGGATTTTGACGATGAAGAGTTGAAATCTATATACAGCGGTCTTATTTCGGGTCTTTCTCCGGCGGCGCTGGTAGATACCGCCCCGGATGATGATTCCCGTTCCCGCTACGTTCGGGTTCTTCTTTCACCGCATGCGGAGAATACCGATCAGCTGATCGCCATGGCCCAGCAGTGTTTGAACCGAATCCGGCGCGTTTCCCTTCAGAAGCAGTATGATGACCTGATGAAGAAAATTTCTCTTCTTCCGTCAGACAGTCCTGAAGTAACCTCCTGTCTCTTGCAGGCGCAGGAAGTTCAGAGCAAGCTGAAGGCCCTGTAGATGCTGTTTTCCCCCTCATTTTTGTTTTCCTGACGCATATAATCGACCCGTCAATCCGGAAGGAGAGGATTTCCGTTGTCGCTTCTTTCACCTGAAATCAAGCAGGCCCGTCTGAACGATCTGTATGAATATGGCAAATCAAAAGGGATTATGACATATAAAGAAATAATGGATCGTCTGATGGAGCTTGAAATGGATCCGGATCAGCTGGATCACGTCCTTGAGACGCTTGAAGCCTACGGTGTTTCTGTTGTAAATGAACTTCCCGATGCAACCGGCACTCCCGCCGAGGCTGTCGGCGAGCCCGAAACCGCTTCTGCTGAAGACAGCGCTGTGGCCGACGCGCTGGATCTTTCGGTTCCCGAAGGCATCAGTGTGGATGATCCGGTCCGTATGTACCTGAAAGAAATCGGGAAAGTGCCTCTGCTGACCGCTGATGAGGAGATTGAAATAGCGAAGCGTCTGGAAGATGGAGATGAAAGCGCTAAACAAAAGCTTGCCGAGGCCAATCTTCGTCTTGTTGTTTCCATCGCAAAGCGTTATGTCGGCCGGGGAATGCTGTTTCTGGATCTGATTCAGGAAGGAAATCTCGGGTTGATCAAAGCAGTGGAAAAATTTGATTATCGCAAAGGATTCAAGTTCTCAACATATGCCACATGGTGGATCAGGCAGGCAATTACACGCGCCATTGCCGACCAGGCGCGTACAATCCGGATTCCGGTGCATATGGTTGAAACGATCAACAAGCTGATCCGTGTTTCCCGCCAGCTCCTTCAGGAATATGGCCGTGAACCCACCCCGGAAGAAATTGCACGCGAAATGGGGATATCTGAGGCTAAAGTTCGCGAGATTATCAAAATTGCCCAGGAACCAGTTTCCCTTGAAACGCCGATCGGCGAAGAAGAAGATTCCCATCTGGGTGATTTTATTCCCGACGATGACGCGCCCGCTCCTGCAGAGGCAGCTTCTTTTACCCTGATGAAGGAACAGCTGATGGACGTTCTTGATACGCTGACGCCCCGGGAAGAAAAAGTGCTTCGTCTCCGGTTCGGCCTGGATGACGGTCATCAGAGAACACTCGAAGAAGTCGGCAAGGAATTCAACGTTACCCGTGAAAGGATTCGTCAGATCGAAGCAAAGGCTTTACGGAAATTACGTCATCCATCCCGCAGCAAAAAACTTCGGGATTATCTGGACTGATGGCACCGCGTCCTCTGCAGCTGGATTCCCGCCTTTCCCTGGTCTTTGATTTGTATGACGAATGCAATCTGGCTGCTGATATCGGAACCGATCATGCCCGTCTACCGGCCGCGCTCCTGCAGCGCGGCCGCTGTCGGCATATGATCCTGACAGATATCAGTCTGGATGCTTTAAGCAACGCACGTTCAGAAATCATACGCTGCGGATTGACAGATCAGGTGGATCTTCGTCTGGGCGACGGACTCTCCCCGCTCAGCGATTCTGACATTTGCGGGATGATCTCTGTTACCGGAATGGGCGGCCGAACGATCAGAGATATCCTTTTATCCGGCCGGGATAAACTGCACGGTGCTTCCCTGATTCTTTCCGCTCATACGGACTGTCATCTGATACGCCAGACGGTGTCTGACATCGGATACCATATCGACAGCGAGGAACCGTGCTTTGATTCCGGCCGTTATTATCTTGTACTCCGGGCAAGGCCTGGCTCCGTGCATCTGTCCGGCCGCGAAATCAGGCTCGGCGGCCCGCTGTTCCGGTCATCTTCACCGCATCTGATTCCTTTTCTGCTGCACCGAAAGGAAATTCTATCTGTCCGGCTGAGGGGTATGATTTCAGCCTCCCGGCCGAATCACGAGTCAATCTCGTTGCTTCATTCTGATATTAAATATCTGGAGCAGATGATTGATTTACTTCGGAATCGGGAGGCTTCATCATGACCGTATCGGACATCTATTCAATCATTGACGATATCGCACCTTTTTCATCCCAGGAAGAATGGGATAACTCGGGCCTGCTCGTCGGTTCTTTTTCAGATCCTGTTTCCGGTATTCTGTTTGCATTGGATATTAATGGGCCGGTCGTCAGAGAAGCTGTTTCCAAAAGGGCTTCCCTGATCGTCACCCATCATCCGGTCATGTTCTCGCCGCGCCGCCGCATAACGGATGATGATTATGAAGGACGCCTGATTTCATCCCTCATTCGTCACAATATTTCCCTGATTGCAGCGCATACAAACCTTGATCGCGCCAGTGGAGGAATAAACGATACGCTGGCACTGCGCTGCGGATTGTCCGAGATATCTGGAGATGGCTTTTTCCGCTCCGGCCTGCTGCCGGAATCGGTTCGTGTAAGTGATTATGCCGTTACGCTCGGGAAAAGTCTCTCCTGCACGGTTCGTGTCATGGGATCTTCCGATCATTTTATTCGCCGGGTCGGCCTTTCTTCCGGCGGAGGATCTGATGCATGGTGCGAAGCGGTTGAAGCCGGATGTGAAGCTTTTGTCACCGGGGAAATGAAACATCATCTGGCGCTTTCTGCTGCAGATGCCGGACTGGTTGTGCTGGAATGCGGCCATTTTGCAACGGAAGAGCCTGGAGTCCGTGCATTGGCGGAATCTTTACAAAAAAAGCTCAATAGAGTAGAATATAATGTAGGGATTTTTGTGTCTGAAATCCCTTCGTATTCTTTTCCCCAGCAATCGTGACAGGAACAGTCCTGTCGGAAGGAGGTCCCCTTATGGACAGATTTGAAGCGCTTTGGCTTTATCAGGCCGAAGACATGAAAGCCGATTCGATCGCGAACGCCCTCCGCCGTTCTCCGACTCGCCAGCAGCTGGAAAAAACAAGAGATTTGATTCTGGATCGTCAGAAGCAGTACAAACAGATAGAGAGTGATATCACTGCGATGGTGGACCGGAAAGATATCATTATACAGGCGTTGGATCATGCCAGAATCCATCTGGACCAATTGAAAGCCCAGTTTGAGGCAAATCCTCCTCAGTCTGCGGAAGAAGTTCGTTCCTTGATCTCAGAAGTTGGCAGATGCCGTGATACAATTCGTCAGTACGAGATGGAAATCAGCCGTATTGCGAAAGAGTCTGCTGCAAACGACAAACTCCAGCGCAGCGTACGCCTTGAGGCAGCAAATGCCAAGAAAGCATTTGATCAGCTGAAAGCCGAATACGAGGAAGAATCCAAAAGTGTTAAAGCAGAGCTTGATGCCCAGAGGGCAAAAGCCAAAAATCTGGAAAGCACTGTTGATCCTGACCTGCTGGAGGAATATAACACAATCAAGCGCAGGATTTCTCCCCCTGTTGCCCGCCTGACATACGGGCAGTGTTCCGGCTGCAATACTTCCCTTCCGTCAGCACTTCTGTCCAGAATCAAGGGCGGTGCTCTGATTGAATGTGAAACCTGCGGCCGTATGATCATCCAGTAACAACTTCACCATAAAAGGGCCCTCCGCTATCCGGGCGGAGGGTCCTTGTTTACGGTTTCTTTTCACTATAACCGATTGAGGTAAATCACTTCCATGTTTTCCGGACAGCTGATAAAGGCGCTTTCATCAATCGATACACCGGTGGAAGGCACTGTGACACGTTCGAGCTCTGTGCATGTATGAAAAGCACACGAACCGATGAATTTCAGATTTTCTCCGAACTCGATCTCCTTCAGTGCATAGCAGCCAAGGAAAGCCATCTCTCCGACTGACTCCAGGGAATCCGGCACCTGTACGTAATCCAGCATATAGCAGGCCGCAAAGCATTGATCGCCGAACATGATGACGCCTTCCGGCACAATAACAGTCCGAAGGCTAATACACATGAAAAACGCCTGCTTCCCGATAGCAACAACGCCGTCCGGGACTTCGACACTATGGATGAAGCTTTTATTTTCAAACGTATGGTCGCCAATGATCTTTACCGGATATCCGCCCAGTGTTGTGGGTACAATAATATCTGTGCTGCTTCCTCTGTAAAGGCTTGTAATGCAGTATGTCTCATCGTCTGATACATAATAGGCGTAATCACCGTCAATTTTCAGGTCGGGATCATCGTATCCGGAAATTTCGCTCATTTTCTGAACTTTTGCTTTATACTCTTCCTTGCTCTGGTCGCTGACTGTTCCGCTGTTTTCGGAATCTCCGTTTTCTTCAATCGCTTCTATATACTCGTCTTCCGTCCCTACATCATCAAAATCCGCGAAATCATCGAATTCTTCAAAATCGTCGAATTCATCAAATTCTTCCACTTCTTCGAATTCAATAAAACCATCATCCGGTTCCTCAGCACAGGCAAAGTTCATGATCCATACAAGAAAAAGCGCTGTCACAATCACAAGGATTATCTTTCTCATCATGATCCCTCCTGTCTGAACAAATTCAACGCTAAATATTATTATATGTAACTTTTAACGAAAAATCAACTTGTTTCTGGCAATATTCCTGACGACTCCCCGCCTGTCCCTATCATATAAGGTTGCCGTCTGTCTGATGTGTTTGTCTGATTTCTTTTTTATCACTTCAACTATTGACGAATGTATCAGATTATGATATTTTGTTTATGAAAACGTTACCGTTACCGTTTTCGGTATCTTTCTGAAAGAAGTGTTTTGATGAAAACATACACAATCCGTGATATCGCGCGTCTTGCCGGCGTATCGGTAACAACGGTCAGCCGCGTCCTGAATCATCGTCCTGACGTAAATCCGGAAACGCGCCGCCAGGTGGAAAGAATTATTCAGGAAAATCATTTTGTCGGCAATTCGAACGCGCGCGGACTCAAACAGAACAGTGAAGTCATTGCAATGGTGGTCCGCGGACGTTCAAATCCGTTCCTCAGCAATCTTTCGGAAGCAATCCTGAATCGCGCTGTTTCCCTGCAGGACAGTTTCATTACGGAATATATCGATGAACGCGACGATGAGTTCATGACAGCACTCCGGATTACCCGCCAGCATACTGTGCGGGGATTGATCTTTGTCGGCAGTTTGATTGACACCCGTGTTCATGCGATTCGCGATCTTGATATTCCGGTCGTTTTCACCACAGTCAATGCGGAATCTTCCGCACTGCGCCGTGCTTCTTCCGTTGCTGTTGACGACAGAACAATGGGGCGCCTGATCGGCGAAGAATTGCTTTCGCTCGGCCATCGGCGAATTGCTGTATTCGGCTCGAACCCTGTTGCAGGTGATTCGCTCGCGATGCGATTTCAGGGGTTTTGCGAAGCCTTTCATGAACACGGGCTGGTATATCAGCACTCAGATTATCGGGAAACACGTTTTTCTTATGATGCCGGATATGAAACCGCCCGTGATTTCTTTTCTGAAAACCAGAACGTCACCGCGCTCTTTGCCATGAGTGATACGGTAGCGGTCGGTGCAATCCGTGCGTTAAATGATCTTGGGAAAAAAGTACCGGAAGAAATCAGCGTCATCGGTTTCGATGGAATTGACATCAGCCGATATACAGTTCCAAGGCTGACCACCGTGGAGCAGCCGGTAGATGAAATTGCCCGCCGCAGCATTAATCTTCTGCTTGACATGATGGAAAACAACGCCTCTCCCCGCCATATCCTTGTTTCTGCAGATTTCAGGAGACGGGAATCCGTCTGCTGTGTGAAGAAACCATAACCAATCAGTAAAGGAGTCCTGGTACAATGCGAACAAGCGGAATACTGATGCATATCTCTTCGCTTCCTTCTCCGGGAGGTATCGGGTCCCTGGGACAGGAAGCATTTGACTTCGCTGATTTTTTACACGCTTCCGGAATGCGTATTTGGCAAGTCCTGCCGATCGGGCCGACCGGATACGGCGAAAGCCCCTACCAGTCCACGTCTGTATTCGCCGGTAATCCTCTTTTGATATCCTGCAGAAAACTGCGGGATGAAAACCTGCTCGACTATCAGGATTCCGAAGAATACTCCCCCGTTTCCGAAGAAAAGGTTGATTATGACAGAGTGCGGGAAAACAAGCAGATGCTTCTCCGCCGCTGTTTTACGCAATCCTTTCCGTCTCTTCAGAAACAAGTTGACGTTTTCCGGTCGGAAAATGACTGGGTGGACGACTTCGCACTTTTTACGGCTTTAAAAAATCATTTCGATCATGCGATGTATTCTGCCTGGCCGGATAATGACATCCGTCACAGGACACCTGATTCCCTTCTGAAATACCGCAGCCTGCTCGGAAACGAAATTGATTTTCATGTATTCTGCCAGTATCTTTTCCGTCGGCAGTGGTTTGCCCTGAAAAAGTACTGCAACGATCTCGGCATTCTTCTGTTCGGAGATATGCCCATTTATGTGGCAGAAGATTCTGCGGATACCTGGACGCATCCTGAAATATTCCAGCTGGATAAAAATCTTGTCCCGAAACGTGTTGCCGGTGTGCCGCCGGATTATTTTTCATCTGATGGCCAGCTTTGGGGAAATCCGCTGTACCGCTGGGGCCGCCTGCGCCGCATGGGATATGGCTGGTGGGTTCAGCGGATGAAAGCGATGTCCACCCTGTATGATATCATACGGATCGATCATTTTATCGGGTTTGCCAACTATTATTCCGTGCGATACGGAATGCCGAATGCCCGAAAAGGGAAATGGATTGTCGGTCCGGGAAAAAAGCTGTTTCAGGTTATGCGCAAACAGCTTCCGGACATTCGGATTGTCGCCGAAGACCTCGGATGTGTCAACGCGAGGGTACAGCGTCTGCTTGACTGGTGCGGTTATCCCGGCATGAAAGTAATGACGTTCGGTTTCGATTCAGATATGACAAATCCCCACTACATTGGAAATTATCAAAAGAATACCGTTGCTTATACCGGAACTCATGATAATGATACAACTCGTGGCTGGGCTGAATCAGCTTCTCCGGAAGCCCTTGCTTTTGCGGAAAAGGAACTTGGTTTTTCTTCCCCTGCGGAAGCCCCTGAAGCTTTTATCAGAGCTTTGTTTGCTTCGCCCTGCGACACGGTAATCGTACCGATGCAGGATGTTCTCGGCCTGAATACGGAAGCCCGTATGAACTGCCCCGGTACAACCGGGGGCAACTGGCTGTGGCGAATGAAACCGGGCGCTTCTTCATCGGATCTGTCCCTGAGTCTGTACAAACTGAACCGGAAAACTGACAGGAGGTAATCCCAATATGATAAACACATCCCATCTGATCCGTGATGCAGAACGGCGTCTGATGACAGAATGTCATAAATCCTTTGCGGAAGCGTCTGCCACTGAAATCCACAATGCCGTTTCAGGTGCAGTCATGGATGCGATCGCTCCGCTGTGGAAAAAGAAGGAAGAGCAGCGTTTTTCCGGACGGCAGGCATATTACCTCTCAATGGAATACCTTGTCGGACGTCTGTTTTACAACAATTTGTTCTGCATGGGGATTCTGAATGAGGTCAGGGATCAGTTGTCGGCCAAGGGAGTCGATATTGCCGTTCTGGAAGATATAGAGGATGATGCGTTTGGAAACGGTGGACTTGGCCGTCTTGCCGCATGTTTCCTCGACAGTGCTGTTACCTGCAATGTACCGCTGACAGGATATGGCCTTCGTTTTCGTTATGGTCTTTTCAAGCAGCATTTCGAAGACGGGTGCCAGGTCGAAGAGCCGGACGACTGGTCCCGTTTCGGTGACCCGTGGTCCATTCGCCGGCTGGATGAAGCGGTCGTCGTTTCAATGAGAACCGGCGATGTGCTGGCTGTTCCGTATGATATGCCGGTTATCGGTTACGGCGCAAAGAACATCGGGACGCTTCGTCTGTGGCAGACTGAAAGCCTGCATGAAGTCGATTTTGCGCTGTTCAACCAGCAAAAATACGGCAAAGCCGCCGCAGACAAAAACCAGGCGGAGGATATTACCAAATTTCTTTATCCCAACGACACCCGGAGAGAAGGAAAACAGCTGCGCGTCAAACAGCAGTATGTTCTTGTATCCGCAACAATGCAGGATATTCTCCGCGGTTATCGGAAACGCCACGGGAGCGATTATTCATTCTTCACCCGCGAAACCGCTGTCCAGCTGAACGATACTCATCCGACGATGGCGATTCCGGAGCTGATCCGTCTGCTCTGTAATGACGGCGTATCGTTTGAAAACGCATTCCGGATTGCGCGGGACACTTTTGCCTATACCAACCATACGGTGATGCAGGAGGCGCTGGAAAAATGGGACGTCAGCCTGCTGAATTCCGTATGTCCTCAGATCGTTTCGGTAATCCGCCGGATCGATCTGCGTTTCCGGAACGAGATGAAAAAGCTGGGAAAGGATATTTCTCCTTCTCTCTGCATCATTCTGGACGGCCGTATCCATATGGCTGAACTGGCGCTGTACGTTTCCCACGCGGTAAACGGCGTCGCTGAGCTCCACTCGGAAATCCTGAAAAATGATGTTTTTGCAGAATGGTATCAGATTTATCCTGATCGCTTTCAGAACAAAACAAACGGTATCACTCAGCGCCGGTGGCTCGGCCTCTGCAATCCGGAACTGTGTTCACTGATTGAAAGCAAAATCGGGACAGGTTTTATGACAGATCTGGATCAGCTGAGGAAACTGGCCCCGGAAATCAATCCTTCTCTCTGCAGTAAATTCATATCCGTTAAAAACGCCAAGAAACAGCAGCTATGCGCTGAAATACTCTCAAAGGAAGGCATATCGCTTGATCCCGGGATGGTATTCGATGTCCAGGTTAAGCGACTCCATGAATATAAACGCCAGTTCATGAATGCGCTAAGCATTCTGGCGATTTATGATCAGATGAAGCGGGGAAATATGAAGGATCTGCCGCCTGTTGCCTTTATTTTCGGAGCGAAAGCGGCGCCGGGTTATGATCGTGCGAAAGCGGTTATCCGCTGGATTAACCTGATTGCCAAAAAGGTGAACAACGATCCGGAGACAAAAGACCGGCTGAAAGTCGTCTTCGTTCAGAACTATAATTGCTCATGGGCTGAAAAAATCATTCCGGCCGCAGATATATCCGAACAGATTTCCCCTGCCGGCACAGAAGCTTCCGGCACCGGCAATATGAAACTGATGCTGAACGGAGCCGTCACGCTGGGAACCTTTGACGGTGCCAATGTGGAAATTGTTGAAGAAGCCGGCCGTGAAAACAACTATATTTTCGGTGCGACTGTAGAAGAACTCGAAAAAATCAGGGACACCTATGATCCGAAAAAAATCTATCAGGGAAACGCCCTTCTCCGCCGTGCACTGGACACGCTGACAGACGGGACATTCGCCGATCATGACGGCCGGCTGAAAGAACTTCACGACGCGATCCTGGAAGGTGCTTCATGGCATAAACCGGATCATTATTTTGTCATGAAAGATTTCGCAGATTATTATGAATCAAAGCTGCAGGCAATCCGGGATGCAAAAAAAGACGAAATCGCTTTCGCCCGTAAGTGTCTTATGAACGTGGCATACGCAGGTAAGTTTTCTTCCGACCGTACCATTCTGCAGTATGCCTCGGAAATCTGGAATGTATAATGCCTTACTGCCATATATCCGGAGCAGGAACCTCTTCCTGCTCCCTTTTTTCTTTCTCGCGTTTCAGTATGATTTTTTCCAGGATAACCGTTCCGATTCCGACGATCAGGAACAGATAATACGTGAAGAAACGCCATACCAGCAGCGCAAGCCCCTTGATTTCTTCTGTAAACACGCCGGTATAGTACAGCATGAAAAAGCCTTCATTTGTTCCGCTGGCGCCGGGAAGCGGCGATCCGCTGGCACTGACGTAAAGCAGGCTGCTCAGCGTCAGAACCTCGTACCAATGGGTTCCGTGCATTCCGAAAGCATAATAAACGAACACGATCGATCCGGTCAGTCCAAGGAGGCTCAGAAAACTGCACAAAAACTGAAGAAGAATCTGCCCCGGCATATGGATCAGGTCATGAAGCGCTTTATCATAGGTGTCCAGAATGCCGGATACTTTTTCGATCATGATATCCGGTTTTTTGATAATATGCATCCGGGCCAGAAGCCGCACCAGCCAGTTCAGGATGCTTTGAACCCAATTGCGCTTGAATGCCGCAAACAGAACCAGCGGCACGGCGCCGAAGTTCAGGAGCCAGCCGAAGCATACGACCCAGACCGCGCCCTGAAGATGCTGGTAGACAAACTCCTTGTTCATCAGGAATAATACCATACTTATGGCGGAAATCATGAACTGGTTCGTAATGAAACGGATCGTGACTGCCATGGTACCGTATCCGACCGGAACGCCGGCCTTCCGCATGGAATTGACCTGCATAGGCTGCCCGCCCGCGGCGCTGGGGGTTATGTTGCTGTAATAGAATCCGATCAGTGCAACGTTGATGGCCCTGCCGATACTGATTTTAAATCCGGCTCTTCGCAGATAAAACCAATAGTTAAACCCGTCAAAAACTGTATATGCGAGCCAGCAGAGAAATACACCGGCCAGCCACCAGAGATTCATTCTGGAAAACGCGTCGCCGATTTCAGATAATTCCTGATTTCTCAGGGCAAGATAAATAACAACGGAAATAGAAAGTACAATGAACAGAATACTCAGAATTTTCTTGAGATTCAGTTTCATGTCTTCCTCCTGATCACACAGTTCGTACACATAAAGGGGTAACACTGCATTTCAAAATACATCAAACATTATTTTATATCATTTCCCGGTTTGTGTCCAGTTTTTTGAAACAGAACCCATCAAAATCAAAATGGCTGCCGGGAAGGAAAATAAAGGAAACAGCGCATTTTCCGCCGGGTCCATGAATCCTGAACGTCTGCTTTTTTCCGTCCGTTCCTTTGAAATCCGCGATCTCTGTGATTGCCGTACCGTCTTCCCTTGTCATCCGTACCGTAATCGCATTGACAGATAACGGCGTAGACCCCAGAATTTCAAGATCTACTGTTTTCTCCGGGCCAAAGTCCATATCGTCAAATGACAGCGTAACATTATTGCCTATTTCCTGAACAGAACTCCCGTTACGACGGAAAGAATCCCCGTAAACCTGATCCGCGTCTCCCGCGCACAGCGGCAGGAAAGCACGGCTTTGTTTTTCAAAAACAAAGCCTTTGATATGGGCCTTCTGTTTCATCCGTATGCACAGCGTTCTGATCCCCGTCAGCCGTTCACTCAGCTGATATGTTTCTGTCTGATAAACGTTCCAGATACTGGGTTTTTCGTAGCGAAGCGTATCGATCAGACGTCCGCCGTTATTCGGTTCGCCGTCAAACAGTTCAATTTCATAGGGTTTATCATCCAGTGCAAAAACTGACAGGGTGATTCGGTCAGATCCGGATTTTCCGAAATCAATCCTGGAAAAGCCCGCCATGCTTTCACGTTCACGGTCAAATGCGATCCCTTTCTCATTTCCCGTGCCGATTTCTCCGGTATGAAGATCATAGAGTCCTGCGGAAACAAATGTATAAGGATCAATCGACGGTTTTCCGATTCCTTTTGCAAACACTTCGATCTGGCTGATCAGATCCGGATGCGTTTTGTTCTCTCCCGTCATAGCCCGGAGATAAAACATTCCGTCGCCTGCAGCGGATACGCGGACAGATTCGTTCTCCTCCTGGACTTTCGCGCAGGGAGTTTCAATACCCGCAGCATTGGTTACCTGCCATATGATCGGTTGCGGATCGGCATTGGCCGGGAATACTTTCCATGTGAACAGAGCCTGCGGATGTTCCCGGGTCAGCTGGTTCCCGTCTTTGGCCTGAAGCTCGATTTTCCGGATGGGCCGCCGGACGCAATGTTCATTTTCCGGAATTCGCATCCGCCTTGAATATCCTTTTTTTCTTTCAGCATACCGGACCGGTATGATCAGCTGATTCTTTTTCCCGTCCGTACCCTCCGCCGTGATCTTTACATCCTGCTTATCTCCGGTCGATCCGATAATTGCCAGCAGTTTTCCTCCGAACAGCCTCCGGGTTTCTGATTTATATCCGTCAAGGTCAGTGGAATCGCCGTTGTCCGTTCCCATCAGGCAGCCTCCTCCGGTTACCGTAATGCGTACACGGTCCCGCGCATTCTCCACCGGATTGCCGTGACGGTCTGCTGCAGTAATTGAAACAAAAGCGAGATCGTATCCGTCGCATAAAATGCTTTCTTCCTCGCTCGACAGAATAAAGTGATCCGTATCTTCCGGCGTTACTCTTGTATCTTCCAGAACGACATTCCCTTCTTTGTCGTAACCGCATGCTGACAGGCGTCCGGGAAGATACGATACTTTCCAAACGGGCAGGCACTTCCGGGGATCTTCTTTTTCCACTTTTCTGCGTCCAAGCGATTTTCCGTTCAGAAACAGCTCAGCTTCTTCGCAGTTTGTCATCACGGGAACATCGATTATCTGGCCCGGATTCCAGTCCCATATTACGCCGATATGAAGCGTCGGTTTATCGCTCCACAGGCTTTTGAACAGATAATAGGAATCTTTCGGAAAGCATGCGGTATCCGCCTGGCCGAAATAACAGGAACGGGTATGGTAAGGGGTCGGCTCTCCGATATAGTCAATCCCGCTCCAGATAAACTGTCCCATACTGAACTGACACTTGAGATCGTCTGTAATCATCTGCTTCAGATCTGAAGCGCCCCAGCTTGTATTGCTGTTTCCGAGCGCGGAACACTGCAGATCCGATTCGCTCATCACACTCTGTTCAATCGGAAAATGGTATATATTCCGGCTGGAGAGAATACTCGCGGTTTCACTTCCATAGATGATCCAGTCCGGATGCTTTATATGATGCTGATCGTAAAGCTTTTCTCCATAGTTGTATCCGGCGACTTTTACGACTTCAGCGCATCGCTGTCCGCCCTCCCAGGGCATATAATTGCACCCGAACGTCACCGCAGCATGACGTCCGGGATCGTTTTCCTCCACCTGCTCTTTCAGCATACGTGTGATATCTGTTCCCCTCAGGTCCGCATGCATGTCGTATATTTCATTGCCGACAGACCACATGATTACACTGGGATGGCATCTGTCGCGCCGGATCCATGATGCCACGTCCTCCTTCTCATGGGCAGGGAAAAAACGGGCATAATCATAAGCTGTTTTGGGCCTTTCCCACATGTCGAAGGCTTCATCAATGACAAGGATCCCCAGCTCATCACATAAATCAAGCAGCTTTTCGGCCGGCGGATTGTGGCTGGTGCGCAGCGCATTGGCTCCCATATCTTTCATCAGCTGCAGCTGGCGTCTCGCTGCTTTTTCATGAAATGCGGAGCCCAGCGCTCCGAGGTCATGATGAAGGCAGACCCCATGAAGCTTGACATGCTTCCCGTTCAGGAAAAAGCCGCGTTCCGGATCGAATGCTGTTTCACGAAGTCCGATTTTCAAGACTCCGGTCTGTTTTCCATATTGCCACTGCAGCCTGTACAGTCTTGGATCGTCCGGAGACCATGGGAAAGCGTCCGGCAGACTGATTTCGGTTATTATTTCACCCCGTTCGCTGTCCGCGCATCCTTCCGCAATCTGTTTTCCGTTTTCATCGATGATACCCCATGAAAACGGAATATGGTCTGCTCCCTTTGTTTCCGCCGAAAAAATAATCCGCCATCCTTCCGGCCCTTTTTTCTCGGAAACAGCAAAGCTGTAAGGAACAATATGATCCGCAGGAAGAAGGAACAGCGTCACGTCCCGAAAAATGCCGCTCCCCGAATACCATCTGGAATTCGGGCTCTGATGACGGATATGGACAAGTATTTCATTCCTTCCATGTCTTGCAACTGAACTCAGATCCGCTGTAAACGCAGTATATCCGTAAGCATGTGAACAGATGAGAGCCCCGTTCACCAGAATATCGCAGTCCATGTATATGCCGTCGAAGCGGAGCAAGCATACAGGCGGGCATTCTTCCGGGAGGTCCAGTTCGCGGATATACCATGCATCCGCCGATTCATACAGATCATTTTCCTGCCAAATCAGCCAGTCATGAGGCAGGTCAACATCCTTCCATCCTTCCTCAGCCATTGCTGCTTCAGCTGTACTGCCAAGGGGCATTTTCTTGAATTTCCACAGATCATTTAGTAACTGCTGCATACCTGAACAACCTCCCGGCTGATTATCAGATTTCATTTTTCAGGCTTCGTCCCATCAAATCCCGGACGATCATGCCGGGATCGGCATTTTCCTCAACGACCCGGCGAACTGCGTCAATCAGCGGCATATCCATATGATACTGACCGCACAGGGTGACAGCAGCCGGCAGCGCATTGATCCCCTCAACAACCATGCCGATCCGGAGGATTGCTTCATTTACCGGTACGCCTTTTCCGATCAGTATTCCGCATCGATTATTGCGGGAATGGTCGCTCGTGGCTGTTACAATCAAATCCCCGATTCCGGCCAGGCCGAAAAAAGTCCTTTCTTCGCATCCCATGGCAAGCCCCAGGCGTCGGATTTCTTCCATGCCGCGTGTAATAAGCGCTGCCCGTGTGTTGTCACCGTAGCCAAGGCCCCGGGCGATGCCGACAGCCAGTGCTTCGACATTTTTCAAAGCGCCGCAGATCTGCACGCCGCGAATATCCGGATTTGTATAGGGGCGGATACATGTTCCTTCAAACAGTTTCTGAACCGTCCTCGCGCTGTCTTCCGGACCCGCCGCGACGATCAGGGTCGGAAGATCCATGGCCACTTCCTCCGCGTGAGTCGGCCCGCTGACGGCTGTTATTCTGGGATATTCGATTCCGGCTTGATCGAGTTCATCGCGAATTACCTCGGTAAGCGTCATCAGTGTTTCGCGTTCGATCCCTTTTGATGCGTTCACCCAGATCGGATCATTTTCAATCACCGGCGCAAAAAGCCTGATGGTTTCCCTCATATATATGGAGGGAACCGCAGTAAAAACACATTCCGTATCACGGACAGCTGTCTCCGGATCGGATGTGAAAATAATTCTGTCCGGAATTCGCATATTGGGGAGATTCGGAGCCTGACGGGTTTCTTCCAGGTTTTTGCTTTCTTCCTGAAATTTGCTCCACACAACGACCTGATGTCCGTTCATGGAAAGCACGCGGGAAAGGGCAATCCCCCACGTACCGGATCCGAGAATGGTGATCTTCATGATATTTTTCCTTCCTGTTCCGCAGTGTATTCCAGATGAAGTTCATTTGTGGATGTGTATGTCCCCTGAAAATCCAGCTGATACTTGAGGTGGACAGATCCCTTCTCCGAACCGATTCTGCAAACGACATCCCTGGCAAACACACCCATATTCATATCTCCGTACGGAGTCTGATAAACCCCTTCATAGCGCTGCTGAGGAACGAATACCATCGTATTCGTCACATCTCCGTATCGTGTCATGGTTACCCGGTCTTTAGACATTTCGAGGGATACGGTCGCAGTCATCGTTTCTCCGCTGTCGTCATCATGAAATGCTTCCGTATACCGGATAACCGCCTCTCCGTTCCTCAGCATGGAAAGGCTGCCCCGTGTCATAAACTGAATGGGAAAATCAGGCGCCTGGTCATATCGGGCTGTAGCCAGCAGATTTATCAGCACCGGTTTTTCTTTCGGATTCATCAAGGCGCCTCCCTTCTTTACCGTGTCCCATTTTCAGTTTACATCGCTTCAGTATGCTTTGCAAGAACGAATCTTTCGGCGCTGAACACACTTGCCTTTTGGCAGGGCGGGCTGTATGATGATTTCAGTACGGATTCCGGAGGTTATGTATGCGGCTGGAGGCTTATGCGAAGATTAACTGGTCCCTGGACATTGTCGGCGTCCGGGAAGACGGTTATCACTTAATGGATATGGTAATGCAGCCTGTTTCACTCGCGGACGAAATCACGCTGACTCCTTCACGTGAAATGAAGATCACAACCGGAGGCCCGGTCCGTTCACGTGCTGACGAAACCAATCTGGCGATACGCGCAGCCCGTGCGCTGCAGGAGGCGTCCGGTACAAAAATGTCCGTCGCAATCCATGTGTACAAGAGAATTCCAGTCGGCGCAGGAATGGGCGGCGGCAGTGCTGATGCCGCCGCAGTTCTCTTCGGTCTGAACAGACTATGGCAGACGCACTTTTCTGATGGGCAGCTCGAAAAGATCGGCCTTTCTCTCGGAGCGGATGTCCCCTTCTGCCTTCGGGGAGGGTTGACCAGAACCACCGGTATCGGTGAAATAATGGAAAACCATATCTGCAAAAGTAATTTCTGGCTGCTGATCGTCCAGCCATGCCGCGGACTGAGCACAAAGGACATTTTTTCTTTATGGAAGCAGAATGATATTAACCGTCCGGATACGCAAAATGTGCTGGCCGCACTGGAAAACGGCCATCCGGAGCAGCTCGCCCGTTCCATCGGAAACGTTTTGGAACCCGTTTCAGCTCAGATTTGTCCGGAGATCCGTAAGGCAAAAGAAGCTCTCCTGTCCTCCGGTGCCCGTTCTGCCTTGATGACCGGAAGCGGGAGCGCCGTTTTTGGGCTTTTCCGTTCCAAGGCAGAAGCGGAAAAAGCTGCTGATTCTATGTTGCGCTGCTGGAAAACCGTCCATCTGTGTCATACCCAGTCTGACAGTATTCGTATTATGGAGGATTAGTTTCCGATGAAAAAAACACTTGGCTGCATCCGGAAAGCAGATCAGGATTTCGGTTTAATCTCCGATGGCGACCGTATTGCCGTCGGCGTTTCCGGCGGAAAGGATTCCCTTCTGCTTCTTCACGCTTTGTCCTTGTACAGAAAATTTGCGCATAAAGATTTTTCCCTGCTGGCTGTTACAGTGTCCCTGGGACTGGAACCGTTTGATCTGAGCCAGGTGCATACGCTTTGTTCCGATCTGGGTGTTCCCTATACGGTAAAAGAAACACAGATCGGCGATATCATATTTAATTACCGTCATGAAAAAAACCCGTGTGCTCTTTGTGCCAAAATGCGCCGTGCTGTATTGGCTAACACATGTGTGGAAAACAATTGCAACAAACTTGCGCTCGGCCATCACCGGGAAGATGCGATCGAAACGCTCCTGATGTCTCTTTTTTATGAGGGACGTTTTCACACCTTTCATCCGAAAACAAAGATGAGCCGCACCGGTATCACAGTTATCCGTCCCATGGTATATCTGCCGGAAGCCCATGTCCGCCACATGGACAGGCTTCTTTCGCTTCCGGTAGTCGCTTCCCCCTGCCCCGTTAACGGCAAAACAGCCCGTGCAGAGATGGAGACGCTGATCCGGGAGATGAAAAAGCTTTTCCCCGATGCGCCGGATCGCTTTATTCATGCTCTCACGCATGAGCCTTATGACCTCTGGCAGAAAAGCATATGACATAATGTGTATTTCAACGCGTTCGTTTTCTTTTTTTCTTTATTTTGTCGGGTTACTGTGATATAATATGTTGATTTTGTTTTAAGGAGACTTGGTCGTGGGCAAGAGTGGCAAGAATTACAACGGGAAGTCCGGCGGAGTCGGCTTCCTGATTACGCTCGGTGTGGCTTTTCTGATTTCGCACAGTCTGCCGGCTGTGCTCATCGGGGCTGTGATCGGCGCCGGTGTTGCTGCTGTTACCGGTATTATGGGCAGCAAACTGGATACGACAACTCACAACAAACGGGATGTGGAACTTCAGCAGCTTGAAGAGGAAAAGAAACGTCAGGAAGAAGAAAGAAAGCGCCGTGAAGCTGCGTCACGCATTCCGCTGACCGGAGACGAAGCGGCTGACGCAGTCATCATGAAAGGGCAGGAAATGCTTAAAACAATCCAGACGGAAAACGCCATGATTCCGGATCAGACGCTGTCTGCCCAGATGGATACCCTGGCAGAAAAATGCCGGCAGATTTTCCGTACGGTTTATGAGTCCCCGTCCAAGGCCCCGCAGGTTCGCAAGTTTATGAATTATTATCTCCCGACGACATTAAAAATGCTGGCAAATTACCGCACCATGCAGCAGCGCGGTGTATCGTACCAGGAAATGAACCAGGCACGCGATACTGCGGTACGCGGAATGAATATGGTGCTGACTGCATGCCAGAAGCAGATCGATAATCTTCATAAAGAGAACATGCTGGATATTTCCACCGATATTGATGTTATGGAGCAAATGCTCAAACGCGACGGATACACAGAAAACGAGATTACCGGGAGCAAAGGAATTACCACGGATTCTGTGCCTTATACTTCTTCTGCTCCTGTGATGGATTTCCCGGTGGAAAAAGAGGCTGATTCTTTCCGCTCCTCTTCTTCCGCACAACGAGAATTATAATTTTTGAAGGAGGAACCTGAAATGTCTGAGACCGGACCGATTCTTCAACTGACACCTGCGCCTGCAGCTCCTGAACCTGAATTATCCTCTTCCGAATCTTCCAGCATTCAGCAGGCAGCACCGGCGAGTGAGACAGATACCGGAGCAGCAGGACCGATGCTGGATGAAAGCCAGCTTACTGAAGCGGAAAAAAAGGCGATTGATGACTTTATTCAGAAGGTCGACGTGACCAATCCCGATCATGTGCTTCTTTTCGGAGCGGACGCACAGAAGCGTATTGCCGATTTTTCACAGTCCGCACTGGACGCAGTTAAAACACAGGATACCGGCGAGGTTGGCAATATGCTGGTAAATCTGGTGACTGAACTGAAAGGTTTCCAGAAAGACACAGAGGAACCGAAAGGACTGGCCAAGCTTTTCTCCAAAGGTGAAGACAAAATCACAAGGATGAAAGCGCGATACAGCAAAGTTTCCACAAATGTGGAAAGCATTGCAGGCTCTCTGGAGTCCTATCAGACACAGCTGCTGAAGGATGTCGCGATGTTCGATCGGCTCTATGACCAGAACAACGATTATTTTCACCAGTTGACGCTCTATATCATTGCCGGTGACAAAAAGCTGGCGCAGGTCCGGAACACCGATCTGAAAGAGCTTCGTGAAAAAGCGGCGATGAGCCAGGATGCTATGGACGCGCAGAAAGCCAATGATCTTGCTGCGCAATGCGACCGCTTCGAAAAAAAGCTTTACGATCTCAAACTGACGCGCCAGGTTTCCATTCAGATGGCTCCCCAGATCCGTCTGCTCCAGAATAACGACAGCCTGCTTGTGGAAAGGATTCAGTCTACGCTGTCCAATACGCTCCCTCTCTGGAAAAGCCAGATGGTTCTGGCCCTCGGTATGCATCATTCGCAGCAGGCTCTTCAGGCGCAGACCGCCGTTACCAATATGACAAATGAACTCCTCAAGAAAAACGCGGAAGCGTTGAAAATGGGGACTGTCGCCACAGCGCGGGAAGCGGAACGCGGAATCATCGATATTGAGACGCTTGTGCAAACCAATCAGGACCTGATTGACACGATCAACGAGGTCATGAACATCCAGTCCCAGGGCCGTGCAAAGCGGATTGAAGCGGAAAAGACGCTGTATAACATGGAAGCGGAGCTGAAAAAGAAGCTCCTTTCCACAAATCTCTGATTTTTGTGGATTTCACGGTCCGGCATGGGAATCTGCCGGACCGATCCTTTCATCATGAGGTGGTTCCATGCGCGTGATTGGTCTGACCGGCAGTATTGCCTGCGGCAAATCAACCATCAGCCGCTATCTTGTTTCTCTCGGCTTTCCCGTTGTGGACGGAGATCAGATATCCCGTGAACTGACAGCGCCCGGGAGTCCGGTCCTGAACGAGATTCGCGATCATTTCGGAGACCGGTATATCAATGATAATGGAAATCTGAACCGCCGTGCCCTGGGTGCGCTGATATTTCAGGATGAGCATGCCCGCAGCCGCCTGGACGCCGTGATGGCGCCTCATCTGATGCGCCTTACGCAGGACAGGATTCAACAGCACCGGTCGGAAGGCGCCAGACTCTGTTTTCTGGATATGCCCCTGTTGTTTGAAAAGGGTTACGACCGTCTCTGCGAATCGGTCTGGAGCGTCTGGCTCCCGGAAGACATTCAGATTTCACGGCTTATGGCAAGGGATCATCTGTCAGAAGCAGATGCACTGAGCCGGATTCGTTCCGTCATGTCGTCGGACGAAAAAGCCTCCCGCGCAAATTACGTCATTGATAATTCCGGGCCGGTTCGCCATACGCTCTCCGTTGTGGACCGCATTCTGCAGAATGAACTGAATCCCGATGTTCCCGCTGGGCGTTCTCTGAACAGAAATGTTTCAGATCCTCCGAAGGTTCTTTGCACGGAATCCCGCTTTCCCGGTTCCGATACGCCTCCGGATATGATGGAAAGGCCTCAGGCGGCACGGCGTGAACCTTCACGCCGAAAGGCTGAATGGCAGATGCCCCGCTGGATCAAAACCGCGCTGGTCGCTTCAACTGTTCTGACTGTGATCAGTATTGCCGCTTTCTGGATGATGTCAGGCTATCTTGCAGACCGGCGTGAAACTCACAAAAATGAGGCAGAAGCTGTCGGCCGGCATTACCATTTTGGCGACTATGAAAGTACATACCGCGTCCTGGTGGATAAGTATGCTGCCGAATTCAATCTGAGGCCGGCCTTTGTCGCCGCAGTCATTATGGCCGAGAGTTCTTTCAGACCTGAAGCAAAATCCGCTGCTTCCGCCCGCGGTCTGATGCAGCTGCTCAACGGAACCGCATCCGACCGGGCAAAGGATCTGGGCATCCAGGGCTTCACATTTGATATGGCATACGATCCTGCAATGAATATCAGGCTCGGCTGCGCGCATCTGAAGTATCTGACAGAATTATTCGGTGATGATCTGACAACGGTCATGGTCGCCTATAATATCGGTGAAGGAAATGTAAAAAGAAACTGGCTGACCAATTCCGCCATCAGTTCTGACGGCCGGACGATTCAATTTGATCATATTCCCGATGCGCCTGATGAAATCAAAAAAGTTAAGGAATACGTGCGGGTGGTGACTGAAAACTATGGGATTTATCAGAAACAGTTTTATTCGGATAATTTGCTGGATCGTTTCTCCGGCGATCCTGATGCTCACGTGGTGTAATTCCGCAGCGGCGGAAACAATCAGCGACAATATTGTTTTCGGCATACAGAGCAGCAAGACCCTGCTGATCCGCCCTTTTGAGCCCGTGGAGCGGGATCTGCTCTCAATATACAATCTCGTCTATGAAAGCCTGATCAAAATTGATGACGATTATCTTCCTCAGGGGTGCCTTGCAGAAAGCTGGGAAGTGTCTACCGATGGAAAAAACTGGACGTTTCATCTTCGGGAAGATGTAGTGTTTTCTGACGGTTCACCGCTGACGGCTGCTGATGTTGTTGCATCTGCCAATTACATTCTTGATAAGGCGAAAGATGAGAACATCACCGATCACGGTTTTTACAGCAATATGAAATATTTCGTTTCTTCCATCGCGTCAAAAGATGATCATACCGTAATCGTCAAAACCCCGAACGGCCGTAAATATTTCGGGTTGCTGTATGCGATGACTTTCCCGGTCGTTCCCGCCGCTATGGTTTCTGCCGACAATCCGCTTGGTACAGGGCCATACGTTATTGCCGAATTTCGTGCCGGGCAGCAGCTGTGGCTGACAGCAAATACGCGATGGTGGCAGGCACAGCCCCAGGTCAAGGATATTACTTTCAATTTTCATGCCACCGGCCGCGATCTGGTCAACAGTTATGAATACGCACTTGTCGACGCTGCTTATACGCGCTCCATTGCCGGCGCGCAGTATAAATCCGGCACTTCTTCCCTGACGATGAGTTACCGGACAAACCAGTTGGAATGTCTTCTGATGAATAATTCATCTTCCGAACTGACACTGGAAGTTCGGAAAGCCATCCGTTATCTGATCGACAGAAGCAAGATTATCTCGAACGTTTATTCAGGCCTCGCGAAAGAAACCAATTTCCCGTTTTATCCCGGGACGTGGATGTACAATGAAGGACTGGACAGTGAGTTCTACAGGGATGTGGAGGAAGCGCGCCGACTGCTTGAAGAGGCCGGCTGGGAAGATTCCGATGAGAACGGTATCCTTGACAAGCTGAACAGCAAAGGGGAATTGCGGAATCTGAGTCTGCGCTTTTACTATTACGAAGAACCGGATAACGATGTACGTGCGGAAGCTGTGAATATGATCGCAGATACTCTGGCTGAAGTCGGCATCGCCTGCCGGATTGAGCCGATGACGATGGCGAATATGAAAGCCAAGCTTGAAGCCGGATCATTTGATCTTGCTCTGGCCTCATACGCAATGGATACCTGCCCGGATCCCGGATTCATGCTGATGTCGGTAAACGTCCGTGCCGGGAATTATTCCAGATATAAAAGCGGCAGGATGGACGATCTTTGCGAAGCACTCAGGTCAAAAGTAACCCAGGAGGACTATCGCCAGGCGCTGATGAACATCCAGAACCAGTTTTATCAGGATTGTCCCTTTCTCTGCCTGTACTGGCGAATGGGCAATGTAATAACCCGATATATGTATACCACTTGCCGGGATGTCAGGGAGTATGAAATACTTCGGGGGATAGAATCCTATACTGTCCGCTGAACAGAAATCGAAAATGAAAAGAAAGGCAGGCTTCTGTATGAACTGGATTGAAGTCGTTATCCATACGACTACCGTCGGATCCGATTATATCTCAGATATGCTGACGGATCGCGGCATATCCGGCACAATGATTGTCGACCGGGCAGATATTCCGGATCCCGGGTGCCCGCATGGCTACTGGGAAATTATCGATGCGAAATTGCTGGATTCCATGCCTCCCGATGTAGAGGTGCACGCCTGGCTCGAGGATACTCCTGAGTCGGTCCGTTTCCTGGCCGATTTCCAAAAATCTCTTGAGCACGAAAAAGCTGTTCACCCGGATTTCGGCGCACTCAATATGGATATGCGCTCCGTTTCAGATGACACCTGGACGGATGTATGGAAAAAATACTATAAGCCTTTTTATGCGGCTGATCATCTTGTTGTCAAACCGACATGGGAACAATTTACACCCGAGCCCGGTGACCGGATCATTGAAATCGATCCCGGAATGGCATTCGGAAGCGGCACACATGAAACCACCGGCATGTGTATCGTCATGCTGCAGGAAGTAATCAAGGGCGGAGAATCCGTTATTGACGTCGGGACAGGCAGCGGTATTTTGGCTATCGCAGCCGGCCTGCTTGGCGCCGGACATGTTCTGGGTGTTGATATTGATCCTGATGCGGTGCGGGTAGCGGATGAAAACGTCAGGCACAACGGTATGGATCATGTCATCGACATTCAGCAGGGTAACCTGCTCGATCACGTCGATCAGGTCTGTGATATCTGTGTGGCGAATATCATTTCCGACGTCATTATTTCATTCGCGGAACCGTTGACCAGGCATATTGTTCCCGGCGGTCTTTTTCTCTGTTCCGGAATTGTGAATGATCGTTGTGAAGAAGTACGGGCCGCGCTTGAAAATGCAGGTTATGAGATTTTGAAAACGGAGCATCGCGGTGAGTGGACAGCTTTCATGTCGCGGAGGAGCGTCTGATGCATCGTTTTTATGCCGATCCGGATCGCATTCCGGACGATGCCACCGCCTTTCTCACACCGGAAGATGCCCATCACGCAATGAATGTGCTGCGGCTGAAAAGAGGAAGCCCTGTCGAGTTGATTGATCACGGAACGCGTTTCAGCGCGACGATCGAATCAACAGACGGCAGGAATGTTATGCTTCGGAAAACAGGGGTTCTGCCTTCCACCGAGACGTCTGTATTCTTCACCCTTTTTCAGGGGCTTCCCAAGGGTGACAAGATGGAGCAGATTGTTCAGAAAGCCGCAGAACTCGGCGTCTCGCGGATCATACCTGTTGCGATGTCCCGCTGTGTCGTTCGTCTGAATGAAAAAGATGCATTGCGCAAACAGGAACGCTGGCAGAAAATTGTGCGGGAAGCCTGCAAACAAAGCGGACGATGCATCGTCCCGGAAGTTTCCCTGCCTGTCCCCTTACATGAAATTGCCGCATGGCGCAGCCTGACTGAAGAAATAGTCGTTCCCTGGGAAATGTGCGATCATTATGGCCCTGCTGCTTTTGTCCGCGATCATCCGCAGGTCCGCTCGCTTGGAATCGTCATTGGTCCGGAAGGTGGTATCGATCCGGAGGAAATATCTTTCCTTTCCTCTCTGCAGGCCCGGACCATCACGCTGGGACGTCGGATTCTTCGCACGGAGACTGCCGGTATGGCGACCGTCAGCGCGTTTTCTGCCCTTTACGGAGAAATGGAGTAATACCGATGCCAACTGCTGCATATCATACGCTGGGCTGCAAAGTCAACCAGTACGATACCCAGGCTATGGAAGAACTTCTGTCAGCTGCCGGTTACCGAACGGTTCCGTTCTCCGAAAGCGCCGACGTTTATCTGGTCAATACATGCACTGTCACCGGCACGGGAGATAAAAAATCTCTTCAGACGGTTCGCCGCCTGAAACGTGAGCATCCGGAATGCACGTTGATTCTCTGCGGATGTCTCGCACAGCTGCGAGGCAAAGAACTGCTGAATACAGGAGCTGATCTGATTCTCGGAACACAGCGCAGGGGAGAAATCGTCTCCATGCTCTCGCAGGTTATTCAGACCGGAAAACCGCTCTGTGCCGTTGAGCCGCTTAATGATAATACGCCGTTTGAACGTTTGTGTGTCTCCCGCCAGAGCGGACATACGCGTGCTGTCCTGAAAATTCAGGAAGGCTGCGGGAACCGGTGTTCATATTGTGTGATTCCGCTGGTCCGCGGACCTATCCGTTCCCGGCCTGCAGCGGATATTGCGGAAGAATCCCGGCGCCTCGCTGATGCAGGTTTCCGTGAAATCGTACTGACGGGAATCCACCTTTCTTCATATGGAAAGGATCTTCATGACGGCAGATCCCTGGCCGATGTGATCCGTGTGCTGCAACACACGGAAGGGATACTCCGTGTCCGGCTCGGTTCACTGGAGCCCACGGTCATCACCCCGGAATTCGTTTCCATCATGCAGGACTCGGAAAAGATCTGCCCGCAGTTTCACCTGGCGCTGCAATCCGGCAGTGATTCCGTTCTTCGCAGAATGCGCCGGCGGTATAACACATCACAGTATCTCAGGGCAGTGGATGATATCCGTTCCGGGTTTCCCCGCGCGGCGATTACTACTGATATTCTGACCGGTTTTCCCGGAGAAACGGAAG
>JAEEGL013568427.1_pt1 | contig 56234 bp, 111 predicted proteins | sample 9134231 | NCBI WGS metagenome assembly JAEEGL01 (sample SAMN16246548, study PRJNA631951) | gut metagenome | biome: gut microbiome; feature: rumen; material: fiber-attached | host: Bos | place: Iran: Karaj | collected 2018-10
ATTTATCATACTTTTTTCGTTTTTATATAAAATTCCCCAAACTTTATTATATATACTTTTTTGATAACTTTTCTTATATCCCATTTTTTCAAACATCTCATCTGCTTTACTCAATATTATCAGCTCCTTTCAATTCTGTAGTTGCTACTGTCATTGTTGCCATTCCTTGACCTTTACAAGGACATTCTTGAACAAATGGAGCTAATACTCTTTTACAAATAGGACATTGCCAACCTTGCATAGCTCCTACTTGCATAAAATTAATATTATCAAAATAATTACTTCTACTTGTTGGTTTCCCATAATCTTCTATTGGAATCCCATCTATTTTTACTTTCTCCATATACTTCCTCCTAACTGCTGTATATTACAGCTAAACTTTTTCTACTAAATCTGCTTTAATTAAATCGTATAATGTATCGTCTAGTTCTCCGTCTAATCTTGTTAATTCAATTTTTCTTGAACTTTTACTTATTCTATAAAAATTTTTATCATCATTTTCATTGTTTAAATATACTTTTTTAACATAAGACAATGGGTTATATGTAATAGATGTTACAAATCCAAAATCTTTTAATTTTTCTAAATCAACATCATCTTTTATCTTTAACATCTTTAATCCTTCCTTTCACATTTTTCTAATGACTTTTTATATGTTTTATCACATTTTTGTTACTTTATAACTTATAGATTCCATCATTTCTTTGGTAACAATCTCTACTTTTTTAGATTCATTTAACACATATTCTATTGCAGTATGTCTAATCATTAATTTACTTCTACTTGGAATTAATACTCCTAGCTTTTCATAACTTCCATCAAATACAACTTCATATTTTCCTAAATCTGTTATTAATACATCTCCGTTCTTCTATAATATCTATTAGATTAAAAGAATGTTTTAATATATCTGTTGTTTTTAATATCCCGTTTAATCTATCTCCGTCATCATCATATCCTATAAAATAAGCATATTTATTAACTGTGGCATTTGGTCTTAAATATGCAATTTTTTGTATTCCTTTATTTCTTGTTCTAACTAATTCTCCAACTTTTATTTCATTTTCCATAGATTAGTCCTCTCCCTTTAAGTTATTTAAAGCATTTAAAAATTCATCAACTCTGTTTTCATAAGCACTTTTAAAATATTCCTTTTCTTTTTCTAAACTATGGCATCTTTGTATATAATATTTTAATCCAAATTCAATATCTTTTACTTTTTGTAATAATTCTTTTTCATAAATACTACAATTTAAAAAATCTTCTTCCATATATCTACTCCTTTTCTACATTCCTGTAAAATAACCTGTATTTATTTTTATAAACTCTGGATTTTTAATGTTATAAATATATGTTCCATATAACATACATAAAATTTCAATATAATTATTTACTAAACTATACATATATCTACTCCTTTTCTTCCTTCTTATGTTTAATTTTTTTTATTAATTCTTTTACTGATACTATAATCCATACTATTAAAAAATATGCTCCAAAAATTTCAATAATTGCTATAATACTATCTAAAAAACTTAATTGAAATTGTCCTTTTGTTATCCAACCAAATAATAACTCTTTCATATATCTACTCCTTTTCTAAAAGTGATTGCAAAACTATTTTAGCATCAAAAGTTCCATCTTTTACTTCTTCTATTTTTGCTTTTATTTTGTCTTCTACTGACTTTACACCTTTATTAAATACATTGTTATATTCAATTTGTACTTTTCTATCTTCTATATCTTCTAATCTTGCATTTTCATCTACTATTGTTTGCAATAAACTTAATAATTTCTCATTATTAATATCTTCTTCTATTCCTAGTATTTCTTTTATTTTGTCTTGATTTATAAAATTTTCTTTTACATATTCAAAGGTTTCTTCATATTTTTGTTTCCAAGTAAATTCTCTATTATCAATTACATTTTTATATTTCTCTATTTCTTTTTCTTTTTTTTCTACAATAGTTAAAACCTTTATTACATCTAACATTGCAACTCCATATATTGTTATACTTTGTTCATCAATGTCTTTTATTGTTACATCTGAAAACATATCTTTTACACTTTCGAATGCTTCTTTTTCTTTATCACTTAACATTGTTTTATTCCTCCTCTGCTCCTTTTAAAATCTCTAAAGGTTCATCAACCTGCCACATAAAAGTTCCAACTTGCAACCTGGTTCCTTCTGCCATATCTTTATTTACTATTTTCTTTCTTTCGTTAATAAAATCTATGGCATTTTTATTTTTCTCTTTTTCTTTTTCATAAGCTGTTAGTAGAGTTTCTACTATTTCTGGTCGAGTTATAATAAAGTTTTCAATACCTTCTCTTTTAAATTTTCTTATAATCTCTACTAATGGTATTTTTTTAGGCTCTAACAATTTTTTCTTTGCTTCTTCAATATTCATTTACTTACACCTCTCTTCAAAGTATTTCTTTGCTAATTCTTTATATAATTTATGTACTTCTTTTATAGACATTGGATTATCAAAATCCAATTCTGCAAAAGCTGTTTCTAATGCACTTAACCCCATTGTATTAATAGAGTTTTTATCCTCATCTGCAAATTGTAATACCATATCTAATAAAGAATATTCTAAATCTGCAATTCTTTCATCTTTCTGTTTTACTATATCTAATAAATCATTTATTCTATTATTAGCTTCATATAAATCTGCTTCTGCTTTATCTCGACCGTTCTGCTATCTTCATTATTGCTTCAAATAATCTTTTAGCTTTATCGTTTAATTTCTCTGGTCGAACTTCGTGTAATTCTTCTAAAACTTGATTTGCTTCTTCGTTAGTCATCTTCTACCTCCAAATCATTTAATATAGTATCTAATACTATTATTGTGTCTAATTTTCCTTGACTTGCTGTTATAAACATATCTTCTATTTTTTTATCTTTGATTTTTATAATTAAATCTTGTATATACTTTGCTAATTCTTTTACATCTATTACTTCTCTATATGTTTCATCATATTTATCCCAAATAAGCATCTTCTTCATACTTTTATACCTCTTTTATAAAATTTCATCTAAAGTTTCTTTAAAATCTAATAATATTTTATAACATTCTTTTCCTATTTTTTGAGCGGAATCTCTATTGTCATCTTTCCATTCAGCAGCTTCTTTTAATTCTTTTACAACAAAATATAAAACATCATTGTATTTCTCTATATTACAAAGTCTTTCTCCATCTATTGTTGAATCTGCCAATGGTTGTATATCTCCTAATAATCTATATAATATTTCATCAAAACTCATCTATTTATCCTCCAATAAAAGATTTTCAATTTTATCAAACAATTCTTGATAAGCATAACGATAATCATAAATTGTTTCTCCATAATCCTCATATAAAATTTCTTTTAATTTACTCTTTTCAACATAATTTTTATCTACATATTCTTTAGCTATTACTTTGTTTTCCATATTTCCTCCTGTTTATATTTATTTTCTTTTTCTTGCCATCTGCAGTTTTTATCACTTATAAATTTTGGGTCTTCTAATCTAAAACATTTTAAATAGCAAGATTTACAAGGCTCTTCTAATGGTTTATATTTCATTATTTACCATCTACCTTTTCTACTGGCATTTCATATACTCCGTTTTCATAATCTCCAAGTAAATTATGCACATCTTCAACATAGTATGTTTTTCCATTGTAAAATTTATAAACTTTTATTATTTCTTGCAATACTTCTTTTGCTCTTTCTTCTGTTGTATACTTTCCTAAAGTACAATTATTATTACTTGTAACAAGTGCTATTATTTTACAAAATCCATGTTCATCTTTAATTGGATTTCCTAGTATAATTGCCTCTACATTATCAAAATTAACTATTAAATCTTTATCTTGACTTACTATAATCATCTTTCTTTCCTCCTATCTATCAACATATTCTTGACTTGCTTTTTCTGTTTCTTCTTTTCCTTTTGGTCTGTTCCATATAACTTTTCCTTTTTTATTTACTTGCATACTTCCATATTTTATTTTATATTCTGGTTCTAAATCAACATATTTTACTTTACATTCTTTATTTTCTTTACCCATTTATTCTCTCCTTTATATTTATATATTAGTGTATAATGCTAAAACCTTAAAGAACACACTTATATTTAACATTAATAAAATAAACAAAATCATTATAAAAGAAATCAAAAGTGTTACAATTTTATAAGATTCATTATTTTCATTATTTTCATTTTTATTATTCATAATATTATTCTCCTTATTCCATAATTTTTATACCATCATCTTTCAACATCTTATTATATTCTTCTCTATTAAACTCTTTTTTATAGAATCCTCTCATAGTTACAGCTAAATCATCCATTACACTTTTTAATCTTTTATTTCCAAATCTTGTGTATTCATTAAAATGTAATGTATACATCATTGCAACATCTAAATCTTTAAATGTTTCTTCTAACCATATAGTATATTGTTTTTTATAAATTTCATAATATTTAGTATGCAATCTATTTTCGAACTCTTGACCCCATTTTATTATTTCTTTTTTATCTTTATTTTTAGCACATCTTTGAAGTCTATTTAATTCGTTCGTATCAAACATTTTAAAATAATCATTATTATCCATATTATACCTCCTCTATTGTATGGCTATTTAATTCGATTCTTAATTTTATTTCTCTATCTTCTAATTCTTGTATGTATAAATCAAATATATGATATTCTGTTTCTGTTACACTATCACAATCCTTCATAGCTTCTCTTGCAAACTTTAATTGATTAATTGTTTCTTGCAATATTCCTAATTCTTTTAACTGGTCTTCCATTTTCTTTAAACTCCTTTTCTAATTTAAAATAAATAGGTACAATATCTTTTTTAATATTTTCTCCAACGCCTTTGTTTATCATTGTTTTTATAAACGCTAATAAATTAATTTGCTCCATTTTTGTTAAACTTTTCATTATTCTTCTTCCTCCATTCTTCAAGATATTTTAAATAAGCTTCTCTATTGTCTTTTTTCCATTGCTTAGATTGTTCTTTTACTTTTTCATAATTTTCTTTGTTCCACTCATTATGTCTTTCTAATAACTCTTTTTTATTTTTTCTGTAATAATCTTGATGCTTGCACTTCAAACTACAATACATTTTACTTCTTGAAAAATTTTCAGATCCACATACCACACAATATTTCTTTTCCATATTTTTCTCCTTTCTTTATTGTAATTATAGTATAGCATAATTTTACATTTTTGTCAAGTCATTTTTGTAAATTAAAATAAATTTTTAAATATTTTTTCTAAAACATTTACAACGATTGAATTTCCGAGCTTGCTTATAAAGCTGCGTATTGCTCATGGGTACATTTTTTGCTTTTTCAAAATCTTCATCATCAAATCCCATAAGTCTCCAACATTCTTTTGGAGTAAGCTTTCTGATTCTAAAATTATTGCAAGTAATTGGAACAACACTAGTTCTTAAAGCATGGCTACAATTATCATCTTTAAATTCAATATGTTCTTTTCTCTCAGTATTATGTTCTTTATATTTTCTATCTGTTGGTTGTATTAATCCACTTTGTCCTTCAATTATAGCAGTTACAGTTCCATGATTTTCTTTTACTGTTGGAGCTAATCCATCACTATCAACTATTCTACTTGCATCGTGTCCACTTGGCATATAATTACCTATAACTTTTATACCTTCAGCCTTTAAAACTGTTCCACTTTTAGTAATGCTGTCTCCTTGTGCTGTTAATGTAGGAGCAATATTTATTATTTCTTTTTTATTATATGGATTAAATAACTCTGGAACATATCCATTATCTTTTATAAATTCATTGTATTTTTTATTTACATAAGGACTATAGGTAAAATTTTCTTCTAATATTTTTGGTTGTCTATTACCGCCTTGCATATCAGTAAGAGTTGGGCTTATTCCTTTATCAGAATATACTCTTTTTATTATATCTTGTCCTTTTATGTCTAATTTACCTACTTGAACACATTTAGGGTCTTTCCAATCTCTAGCACATAAAGTATCGCAATATTCTTTTTCTTGTATTCTTTTCTTTTCTTGCATAAAATCACTATTAATTATTTTTTCAATTTGAGTGTTACTTAAATAATACTTTTCTTCAACTTCATCTTCTAACATATCTTTAAGTCTTAATTTAAGTTCTTCTTTTTTTGGAAATAAAAAATTAAATTTATCTACATCTCTTCTAATACTTATTGTATAAACTCTTTCTCTGTTTTGTGGAATCCCATAATCTTTTGCGTTTAAAACTTCATAATAACTATTGTATCCTAATATATTCATCGTTTCTATATAAGCATCAAAATTGTGTTTATGTTTTTTACTTAATAAATTTTTAACATTTTCCCATAATACATATTTAGGTCTTAATTTACCTACAATTCTTATAGTTTCATACATTAAACTACTTCTTGTTCCACTATTTATGTCTCCACCTGCTTGTTTACCCGCAACACTAAAGTCTTGACAAGGTGATCCATGGGTTATTAAATCAATATCCTTTAAATCTTTATTCCATTCTTTTATATCTTGTACTTCAAAATTTGTATTATGTATTGCATTAAAACTTGCTATTGCATATTTATCAATTTCTACTGCATCTACTATTTCGACATTAAATCCTAATCTTTCAAGAGCTTTACTACATGCTCCGATTCCTGCAAATAATTCTAATATTCTCATCTCATTCTCCTCACTCAAAAATTTTTCTAGGTACATAGCTTTTGTTTATTTCTACCGTTGGTATTTCATTAATTCTAATATTAGAAGCTATGTTTATTTCCCTAATATGTTCTGTTTCAAAATCATTTAAAATATTTTCTGCATTATCTATAAGGTGTTGACCTACTGCTTTAATTTGATTTACATATTTTTCATATAATTCATTTTTTAAATCTATACTCATTTATTTATCATCTCCTTTAATATCATTTAAAATTTTAAAAAGTTCATAAACATAGTTTCCGTTTTTTAATTCGTAATCATAAAAATTTGTATCAGCTTTTAATTGATTTTCTGCTTTCTTTTCTTCATCACTCATTTAGCCACCCCTGTTTTATTAAATTTTCTTTTTCTTTATCTAATTCTTCTTGTCTTTTTAACAATGTTTTATATTCTTCTACCTCTTTTTGCAATTTTCTTACTGCTTCCTTTAGTAATTTTATTTCTTTTTCTTTTTCAGCTTTTTCGACTTCTTCAACATCTCTTAAACTATATATATCGCCTAAATGATCATTCATTGTTGCTATTTTATCATTAAATTCATCATAAAGCTGCATATCTATATCAAATAATATGTCATCCGATTTATCTTTTGGCATTTTAATCCTCCTTTTCAATTTCTATATCATACTTAAACAAAGTATCTTCTATCATTCTGCTTATTTCTATCACAGCTTTTAATTTATACGTAGTTTCTTCAAATTTTTCTTGTATGATTGAAATTTCATTTTTGTTTCGTTCTTTATCTTCATAAAGTTTATATAAATCATTACGTAATTCTTTTCTGTTTTGTCTTAATTGCGTTTTCTTTGAATTAATGTCTTTAATTACTTTTTCAAAAGCATCTTTAACATCAAATACATTTACATCTTCTACAAACATTTAATTTCCCTCCTCCATTTATATTTCAAAACTCATAATATAATCTGTATTTAACCAAATTGACTTGCTATCTTGATAAATGTTTATTAGTTTTTCGTTAGACACGTTATGAATAAAATCTCCCATTGTTCCTGCGTATTCTACATCTTCATAAACGCCTTCCATTAAAGATATACTTTTTATTTTTAATGGTTTTAATACTACTTTTTCTTCTTCTCTATTTTTTATTATTGTTCCTCTCATTTTAAATTTCCTCCTTTAAACTTTAATTTTTAATACTTTATAACTTTCTTTAAAATATTCACATACAAAATTTCTTTGCACATCAGATATTAAATCTAATTCTTTTTCAACATCGCCCTTCCAACTTCCATAAGGACATCCCATACAACCTGTTCTTTTTATTTTGCTATATACACTAGGTATTTCAATTTTATATTTTTTATAAATTTCATCTTCTAATTCTTCTGTTAAATCCCATAGTGGAGTAAACTTGCCATTTTTTGAGAAACAACTTGTATATTGCTTTTTTCTTAATGCACTTTCTCCATTTCTTACACCTAATATAGGTTTTAGTCCGCTTGCTTTTTCAAAATCATGTGCAGGTTTCTTTTTTAAATAATAACAACAAAGATGTGTTATTTTGTGTGCTTTACCACTTAAAATATATTCTCTTGCAGTTTTTGAAATATTGAATCCTGTGTGATATGTTCCATTTATTTTATCTCTATATGTTTTAGCTGGAATTTTTCCTTCTCTAATTGCTTTTTGATAATAATAAATGTAAAAATCTTGCTCTTTTGAAAAACAAGGGATACCATATTGTTCCTTAATTTCAAAAGGCTTTTTAGTTGGTAATAATACTTTATCGCTATTATCGTAGATTCTTTTTCTTATTTGTGGATGTTCCATATAAGTATTAATGCCTACGACTTTTATATCTTTAAATTCTGGTGCATATTTTTTTATAAACCAATATAATAAATGGCTATCTTTTCCACCAGAATATGATAAATAATATTCTTTAGGATTTATTTTATTAAATTTTGTTTTTAAGTCGTATAAATAAAAATCTACATTATCCATTTATACCTCCTCTACAAAATTCTCAAACATTTTGCTAAACATGAATCTAATAAAGCAATTTCTTTTTCATAATCCATTCGTAATTTATTAAATATATTTTTAATATTTTCGTCTGATAATTTATTTATTTCTACATAAAATTTTAAATTATCAGTCTCTGCAAGTGATGAGCTTTCTTCTAAAACTTTAAATAATTTATCTTGTGATTTTTCATCAAATTTCAAGATTTTTTTACTACAATAATTATAAAAACTTAAATCTTCGAAAGTTCTTTGAAACTCTAACACCTCTATAATGTTTTTATTTTCCCCAATAGATTTACTAATTTTGTGCATTATATAATCATACTCATTAAATGTTATATACCAACAAATATAATATAGTTCTTTTGTATATGTTTCAACTTTCAGATTATATAAACCATCTTCATCACTATTTTCTATAAAATATCTCTTTATATCTTTTATATTAATATAATCACATTCTCTTCTTTCGTCTTCATAAACAGCTATTAACATCTAAAAATCCTCCTTTACATTTAATTTTATTCCTTTTTGTTGCATCATTTTCTCAAAATCTTCAACTCCAAGTTGCTTACCTTGTTTTACTTTATCTTGTAATGCCGAATTAATATAATTATTACCATCTAAATTTTCGACTTTTTCTTCTTGTATGTCATAAACATATTCATACGCCTTTTGTGTACCATAATTATCAAATGCTCCTGTATTTATTCTTTTTCCATCTCTACCACATTTTCTCCAATGTGGATTCTTTTGCAAAATTAATGCTATATCGTTGCTTTCAGCTCGTGAAATAGCATCTGTAAATTTATGTTGTAATGCCTCAACATATAATTGTTTAACGCAACAATAATATTTTTTAAATCCCCATTTAGAAGTGTCTTTTTCTTTTAAAATTAGCATTCTTTTTTCTAAATAATCGTTAATCATTCCTTCTTTACTATCATAAATCATGTGTTCATTTTGCATATCCAAAATTTGTTGTTCAAACTCTTCTGGCATAACTAAAAAGTTTTCGCCTTTTAAATATAACTGATAAGCTTCCGCCATAATTTGGTCGCATTCTTGTTGGATAGTATCAGAAAATATCGACTTTTTAGGCTTATCAACAGCTTTAACATTAACAATTAAAAATCTTCTATTTCCTGTTTTATCTGTTAAAAATTCAGGATTATTGGTTGTTCCTAGCAGTACAAATCTTCTATAAACATCAGTAGAGTATCTTTTATAGGTATATCTAACTGTGTCTTTTCTAGTTGTGATAAAAGCCTTAATTTTTTCAATATTGTTTTTAGACATATAAGTCATTTCAGCTGCTTCAACCATCCATTTGTTTTCAGTCTTTTCAAAAGCTTTTTTACCCTCAAAATCATCTAAATTATCTTGATAATATTCATCTTTTCCGCATAAATGTCTAAAGAATGTGCTTTTTCCTTGTCCTTGATCTCCAACTAAGGTAAGCATATAATCGAATTTAACTCCAGGCTCTAAAGCTCTTGATATTGCTCCATTTAAGAAGGTTCTAAAACAATATTCATTATATCTACTATATTCACATCCAAAATAATCAGATAAAGCCGTAGCAACTCTTGGAACTCCGTCCCATTTAAGTGAGTTTAAATAGTCAACTATAGGATTATATTTATGTTCTTCTGCAACCAATTCTAAAACAGGCTCTAATATTTTAATATTGTTGATTCCATCATATTTTTTTTCAATCTTTAAAACAATATTAGTTAAAGTGTTATCTGTAATTGGTTTTTTATTAAAGCAAGGTTGATATGAGAACTCATTAAATTCAATTTTCCCTGCAAACTCTTCATCATTATCTAAAATAGCCTTAAAATTACTAAAGCTCCCTTTAATTTTTCCGCTAGTTTCATATCTATCTAGCTGTTTTACCCATAACGGATAAACATTATTTGTATTTTCGTTTTTATATTCATTTTTTATATTTTTTTGTGTTTTCTTTTCAATGGCGTTATTCATGTAAATCTCCTTTCAATAAAATTGCTCTCAAAGGAGTCATTATTTCTTTAGTTAACTTTTTCAAAATGTTTTTCTAATAACTCATTCATTCTTTCATCTGTTATTGCAACTCTATATGCAATGCTTATTATCGCTTTTGCTGTAGCTAATTTTGTTGTTGCATCTCCTCTAAATATAATATAAATTATATTTGGCGTTAATCCTAATAATTCAGCATATTTGGTCGGTTTAATATATGATAAGTCCTCTAAATTTTCTGTTTTTATTTTATACATTTTTTTCACTTCCTTTTTTTATTTTTTTGATGTAGTCATACTATAGCACTATTTTTTTTATTTGTCAATAAGTTTTTTATAAATTTTTAAAAGTTTTTTCTACTATTATGTAAAATTAACATAATTAATCCGCAGAGTATTTTTTAGTGTACAAATTCACCATTTTTTTTGTTTTCAATTTAACATAAACTTCCAATTAGTGTTGTTATGTCCCCCTTGTCGACCAACTTGCAATTTTTTGGTCGACAAGAAAAATTCCCTATTTTTAGGACTTTTGAGACTTTTTTCGTTTGTCGACCAAGATATAGTTTAAACTTTTATATATTTTCTTGTTTTACTCTTCTATTTTTTTTCTTTAAATTATATATATTTTTAGTCTTATTGGTCTACAAAAAAGAAGAAAACATAGAGTAACAAGACTTTGAGTTGTCGACCAACTTGTCGACCAATTGTCGACCAATAGCTCGCTGGTCGAATTTTTTATTGAGTATTTTTTCCTTTGACTTTTTTCCATTTAGATGATATAATTTCCTTAATTGGAATTTAGAATTATTTTTAGTGAGGTGTACTTATGAGTAAAGAAAAATCTGTCGTTACTAGAAGAGGCATTGGTGCTATTCAAGATAATACTTGCACTGATACTGCTTTCGTTCAAAAAGTTTTAGCTCTTAATATTGATATTCGTAAAATGGGGCAACAGGGTAAACCTAAAACTCCTCAAGCTATGCAAGATAGAATTGATGACTATTTTCAACTTTGCCAGTCATACGGTCTTAACCCTACTGTCGAAGGTTTAGCTCTTGCTGTTAATTATGATAGGCGTACTTTATTTGAAATTCAGAAAGGTAATCAAAATCAACCTTTTATGGACATCGTTAAAATTGCTAAAGATTTTATAGCTAATTATGATGCCATTTTAGCTGCTTCAAATAAAATGAATTCTGCCGTGTATTGTTTTAGGTCTAAAAACTTTTATGGAATGAAAGATGTGCAGCAAGTAGAGGTAGCTCCAACCGCTTCTGGAGATGTTCCAAATAATGGTGGAGATATTCTAGCGACTTTGCCAGAAGCTCCAGAGGATTCAGTTATTGAAATTGAAAATGGAAAAAATTCGTAGCGACTTTGCGACTTTGAGCGACTTTTTGAAAAAATAAAAAAATTTTGAAAAATTTCCAGCGACTTTGCGACTTTGTGAGGTTGCGAAAATGCCCAAAAATTTTTAAAATTTAAAAATCAAAAAAAATCAAAAAAATAATAAAAAAATAACATATATAAAATATACTAGCAAGGAATAAACAAAAACACGCCGTAAAATTAGCCACGTTTCAAAATTAGACATTTTTATATAAAAACAATGTAATTATATATCTAAAAACACAAAACGGCTTAAAATTGATTTTCACGCATTGTGGTGTCTTAGATTTTACCATATTATGTAAATTGCGCATAATATGCATTTTGTGCAATGTTTACAGCCTGTAGAATTAGAAAAAATAAAAAAGCACCGTTTCAAACGTGCTAAAATCAAAAATAAAAGTTTTATATATTAAAATAATATAAGTATATGGCTAAATAATAAAAAGGTTGTAATTTGATTTTAAGGGCTTACAAAAAGGCACAAAAAAAGAAGCGGTCCCGTTGTTTATCTTCTACGGTGTCCGCTTCCTCCTGATGCTTTGGCGCATTCTATAGCAAAGAATCCAATGATTAAAAATGGCGCTAAAAACAAATATAATAAAATGTTGATTGTTTTTGATATGTCTATTTTGTTTATTTGTTGTTTTTGTTGCTGTGCTTTTTTCTTTTCTTCTAGTGCTTCGATCTGTAACTGTAGCTTTTTTATTTGTAGATCTTCTTTAGTTGGTTTGTTGTCTTTTGGTGTGTCTGTGTTTAAAAAATTCAATTCTTTATTATTAATCATTTTTCAATTCCTCCATTTTTTTATATTCTATAATTTTTTGTAATATTTCTTTTTTTGAATTTGCTATAATTTTATTTGTTTTTAAATCTACTAAATAATATTTGTTAGTTTTTGTTTTTACCATTTTAAAAACATCGGTTCCGTTATGTGTAATATATTTTATATAATCTACGCTAATTTGTTTCATTTTTTAATACCTCCATAATATTTTTTATATATGCGCCCTGTCCTCTTTTTAGTGTTCCGTCTGGTAGTTTTAATAAAAAGTCGCCTTTTCCTGTTAGTTTTTCCGCTCCTGCTTCGTTTAAAATTGTTCTTGAGTCGTGGGCGTTTGTTACTGATAAAGCCAAACGGGTTGGGATGTTTATTTTCAATTTTCCGCTGATCGTTTCGCTGTCTGGTCTTTGTGTTGCAAGTATTAGGTGAATCCCTGCAGCTCTTCCAAGTTGCAAAAGTCGGCACAAAATCCCTTGTATGTCTTCACTTTGTGCGAATAAGTCGGCAAGCTCATCAATAACAATCACATAATAACAAAATTTGTCATTTTCTTTTTCGTTGTATTCCTCAATATTTCTATAATTATTTTGTGACAATATGTTGTATCTATTATTCATTATTACGATCATTTTATTCAAAATATCAATTGTTTTTTCAATGGTTGTTATTGTAGGCGTTGCAAGTTGTTTTTGATTCTTGTAGGGTGTGAATTCTACTTGCTTAATATCAACTAAAATCATTTTTAAGTAGTTTTCGTTGTATTTGTTTAATAATGACACGATAATATTATTTAATAGGCACGATTTGCCGCTGCCCGTACTGCCTGCAATTAATAAGTGCGGCGTTTTTGTGATGTCAATTGATATTTCGTTGTTATTGATGTCTTTACCAATTGAAGCGGTCAAGCCTTCTTTTTTGTCGTTTTTTAGCTCTTCAAAGTATAATATTTTTCGATCTGTTCGGCTTATTTCAAAAACGATTGCGCCTTGTAATTTGTCAAAATCAAGTTTGATTTTTTCCGCTTCTACATATAACTCAAGCTCTGTGATTAAGTTGTTAATTTTAGTTATTTTTGCATTGTTTGTTATTTTGTAATAAATTCTATTTACTGCGAACGATTCAATTGTCTTTATGTAGTCAAGATTGATTTTGTATAAGCTATAAAAATTTATTATTTTATTTTCGATTGTGTTATTGTTTAAAAAGTCAAGTTCTCTCATTTTTTGCACCTCCTTTTTTTAAAATGGCAAATCCATATAACTACAATTATAATTTGCGTGATTTAATTCTAACGGTATTTTTTGGAATTTCAAAAAATTTATCATTTCTTTTAAGGTTTTTTTACTGTAAAATTCCCTTGAAAATTCCGCCCCATCTATATATATAAAAATTTTTCTAATTATTGTATTTTCTGTTTTTGCTATGTATATTTTCGCTTTTATATTTTTCATTTTTTTATACCTCCATATATTTTTTATTTATAAATTCTTTATATAAAATATTAAAAATTTCTTTATCTATCTTGTCAATTTCGATTGTTTTAAAAAATTTGTTTTTAAAAAGTCCGTTGTTTTTTATTTCGGTTTCAATTAAATTTTTTGTAAAATAATCAATACTTGCAATATAATTTTTAATAAGTTTTAAATCATTACAAAAATTTTTATATTCTTTTATTATTTCCTTTTTTGTCCCTTTTATGGTTTTCATTTTTTTATACCTCCATTTTTTTATATCTTCGCACCTGCGCCCATTCAAAACGATTGCAAGCGATTTTTCATTGGTTTATTGTTCGTTTTCTTCTTCTTCTTCTTCTTCTTCTTCGATTTCTTCTAGTGCTTCGCTTAATAATTGACCTAGCAAATAACATCTAATTGTTACATCGCAAGCTTCGGGATTTTGTAAAATGTCTGTATTATCTCCGAATTCTGCAAGAGCCTCTTGCAATAAGTCCATATTGTGGCAAAGGTTCTCTTCTGCCTGGTATGTGCTGAATGTATAAGATCCGCTTCCGTTTCCTGTTACTGAATCATCAATAAACATTTCATCATATAAAGTTTGCTCGTCTCTTTCGTCTGTGTTTCTTAAGTATTCCTTTATGTCTTCTTTTACACTTTCATAATAATTGTAATCCTTCATGGTTTCCACCTTTTCAAGCCTCTTGGCTTGCCTTTCCTTTTTTTATTTTATTTTTTGTTTTGTTAAGTTTTGGAATTTTTGAAGCGGTTGTGGGCGGGCTTTTCTACTTTTTCCAATAACACCATTCACGCCCCGCTGTTGCCTCTTTTGTTCCTTTCCTTATCTTTAATTATATTATAGCATATTACTAAAAGTTTGTCAACACTTTTTTAAAAATTTTTTAATTTTTTTTTAGTTTATTTTATTATTGTTGGGCTGATACTTAAACCATATAAAAACATTGTAACGAATCCCCCAAATAATAAAACGTTTGTTATTATATAAAGTAATATTTTTTTTATTAATTTTTTAGTTCTTTTCTTCATTGGTTTTTTTCCTCCTCTCTTTTAACTATAATTATTATACTATATTTTTAAAAGTTTGTCAACAGTTTTTTAAAAAGTTTTTTATTTTTTTTTATTATTTTTTTTGTGGTCTGATCTGTTCCGCTTCTTTTGTTTTGGTATAATGTTTTTGTTTTGGTGTTGCATTATCATTTTATTTTTATTATCTTATCACACACACCAAAAAACAAAAAATAAAACGCCACCCGCCCCCTATACCAGAAAAACCACAGCAACCCGTCATCATCCCCTCGCGCACCTACTAAATTTCGCAAATGCCACCACTTTTTATTTTAAAAGTAGACTTGACAATGCCACCACGAAATGATAAAGTATAAAGCGAAGGAGGAAGAAGAAGATGGATATAAGGATAATAAATAGAGATGGGGAGTTAATAAATGTAAGTAGACTAAGCTTAAAGGTAATAGGTCGTAGTTTAATTGGGATAGATGAGGAAAACAATGTGGTAAATGTAGAGAGTTATGAGAGTGAGGAGAAAGCGAGAGAGGTATTAAAAAAAATAGTTGATTTTATATGGATAAAGCACAAAGATAGTGAGAGCAATGCGATAATAATAAATTTAGGAGAGAATAAGGAGTAGAGAAAAAGATGGAGAATCCAAATAATATAAAGAGGAGTATAAGGATACCGATAGGGTTGCATGAGGAGTTAGAGATGATAGCGAAAGCGAAGGGGATAAGTGTAAACAAATTAATATTAGAGATATTAAGGAGTGGAATAAGATGATAGTATTAAAGTGGATAGTGGGGATAATAATAGGGCTAGCGATAATGATATGTTTAGAAGATTGGAAGGCAGGAAAAGATGACATATTTAATTTTTGTGTAGTAATAACGCTATTATTAATTGAGTTAGTGATAATAAAGGGGTGAGAGAAATTGGAGTTAGCAGAATACGAGAGAATAGAGGCTGAAATAAAGAAGATAAGGTACAATTTAGATGTAACGGAGATGGAGATAGGAAAAAGGTTATTATTATTAAATTTATTGAGATATGATTTGTCTCTAATTGAAGATAGGGATAAAGTTGAGAAAGTGAAGTACAATTATAAGACAAAGAGGCTAGAATATAGTGAAAGTATAGAGATAGGGATAGCGATAAGTTTAAAGATAAATGAAGTAATAAGAGAAGAGACAGAGTTAAGTAGGCAGCAAGAGTTATATAAATGTATGCAAGAGGTATATTATTATTTAGCGAGGTATTTATTTGAGTATTTTTTGCCAGCAATGGAATTTGGAATACCGCCAGAGAAGCAGTTTATAGCACCGAGAACTAGTGTGTTAAACAGAATAGCGAAAGAGATGAGCAAATTTTATTATAGGACAGATAGACCGATAATGACGTTATCAATGCCGCAAGGAACGGGAAAAGAACAACCTTTAAGTAGTAAAATTTTAACACCTGATGGTTGGATAACTATGGGGGATGTAAAGGTTGGAACTAAAGTAATAGGAGCAGACGGAAAGTCTTGTAATGTAACAGGAGTATATCCTAAAGGCATAAAAGACGTTTATAGAGTAAGTTTTGATGATGGTAGTTATGTTGATTGTGGATTAGAGCATTTATGGGAAGTTAAAACGAGAATAGATAGGATAAAAGGCAAACCTGCAAGAATTGTCAACACTAAGCAAATGTTAGAAGATTTTAAATTACAAGATAAATATCATATTTATAATAATTATTCTATAAAGTTGGTTAAACCAATAAATTATAATTATGAATATCAGCTAGAAGAAGATGATATAAAACCATATATATTAGGCACTTTATTAGCAAATGGCAGTTTAACATCTCATACTTTATCTTTTTCTACAGGAGAAAATGAGGTAGTAAAAAAAATCGAGAAGATGTTACCAAAATATTTAACATTAATATTCACTAAAAACAAATATGTATATATAATAAAAAGAAAAAGAATTGAAAGAGATAAGTTAGGGCATTTTATTAAAAATGAATATTTATCTAAAATAAAAGAATATCGACTTTTTGAAAAAAAATCAAATGAAAAATTTATTCCTAAAAAATATTTATATTCTAATATAAGAGAAAGAGTTGAGTTATTAAAAGGATTGATGGATGGAGATGGCTATATATCTGACAAAGGTTGGTGCGTATATCATACTACATCTGAAAGGATGAAAAATGATTTTTTAGAGTTAGTGAGAGGACTTGGTGGAAAAGCAAGTTGTTCAAAAAAGAAAACTTTTTATAAGGACAAAAAAGGCGAAAAGAAGCAATGTAATGATGTATATCAAATAAATTTTGTTATAAATATTTTACCTGTTTCTGTAACCAAGAAAGCGAAAAGATATAAAATACCTAAATATAATTATCAAAAGATGATAGTTAATATCGAAAAAGTAAGACAAGAAGAATGCCAATGTATAATGATAGATAGTCCAGAACATTTATATGTTACAGATGGATATACTTTAACACATAATACGGAATTAAGCAAACGCTTTATGAGTTGGGTAATTGGCAAAGAACCACGGTCTTCCTAACATGATGATTTCTTATAGTGCCTCAATTGCTCGTGATAAATTCTTTAATCGGAACTGATGCTTTGATTCACGATGACATGGGCAATTATGGAAAGATATTTCCAAAATTGAGAGAGATATATAGAAGTGCGGAAACGATGAGTTTAGATTACACAAATGAAGAGAACAGAAAAAAGGCACATTCAGAGTACACATTATATTGTGTAGGGTTTGATGGAAGTATCACAGGTAGAACGAGAGCACATAACATACTATATGCAGATGACCTAATAAAAGACATAGAAGAGGCATCAAATAAAGATATAATGGATAAAAAATGGGTGGAATTTACAGGAACGATAAAGAAGCGTATGCAAGGAAGATGTAAGATGTTGGTGGTAGGAACAATATTTAGTATAAATGACCCATTGTCAAGGCTGATACAATATTATCAAGAAAATGAGCCTGAGAGACTGATAGTAATAAGGATACCTGGACTAAATGAAAATGATGAGAGTAATTTCAACTACAAATATGGATTTGCAATAACGACAAAGATGTTTCATGAAGATAGAGATTTAATGGATCCTGTATCATTTAGTTGTTTAATACAGCAAGAGCCAATTGAAAGAGAAGGAATATTGTTTTATGAAAATGAATTTAAGAAATTTGATTTAAGCAAATACGAGCAAAAAGAAGGCTATGTAAGGACTGTTGCATTTTGTGATGTTGCGTGGGGTGGAGAAGATTATTTGTCAATGCCAATTGTAGATGAATATGAAGATGGAGACTGTAAACTGGTTGATTGGTATTTTATAAATAAAGCAGATAAAACGGTAACAAAACCTGCAGTAATACAAAAAATAAAGCAACACAAAATAAGCAGAATGTGTTTTGAGGCTAATAATGGTGGAGATGAATATGCTGATGATATAAAAAGGCAATTAAAAGAAGACAGAGTTGAATGTTATGTAGAGAGCAAAAAAGCACCTACAACAATGTCAAAGACAGATAGAATATTAAATCATCAGGCTGAAATAAAAGGGAGTGAAGCATCAAAATACAGATTAGTAATACCAGAGAGAGAAAGTATAAAAGGAAATAAAATGTTTAATGAAGCATTAAATCAAGTGTTTAAATTTAATCAAAGCACGTCAAAAAATGTAAGAAAAAAGCAACATGATGATGCTCCAGATAGTTTGGCAGGATTATTTGCAAATGTATTAGGAGTAAGTGGAAATTATGGCAAGGCAGTAAGCAATATTAGCAGAAAATCATTAGGAATTTAAGTTCAGTTGACATTTAAAAAAAGTTATGTTAAAATCAAAAATAGGAGAAAATAATGATTGATACAAAGAGAAAAAAAGTTGTATGTCCAAAATGTCATAAATTTATATGTACGATGGAATATAATGCACACCCAAAAGGAGTATATTTTTGGTGTACAAGGTGTAAAGAAGAATTTGAAATAAAAGAAAAACAAATATATAGAGCTCATGAAGCCGATGATTAGAAAATCATTGGTTTTTATTTTTTTGAAAAGATGAGGTGAAAAAGTTGGTAGGCAAGGGAAGAAGATTAATAATAGTTGATGAAGAGATAAATCCTAATACAATTATTAATGTTATGAAAATAGCTTGGACAAAGCATTTAAGAAATGTAGTAGATATTAATAAACTTATGGATTATTATTTTGGAGACCAAAACCAAGACAACAAAAACAGTACAAGTAATTTTTATGAAAATGACACAGAAAATCAAACAACAATAAATTATGCTAATTCAACAGTAAGAACGATAGTTGGATATACTTATTCACAAGGAGCTCAAATTACACAAAGAAAAGGAAAATATCAAAAAGACATAGAGAAATTAATAGATATAATGAACTATGAAAATTCTGATACAGTAGATAACGAAGTAGGAACAATGGCAAGTATAACAGGTATGGGATATTTTGGAACATTTCCAACAAAAGAATTGTATAGTGATTATATGCCAGATTATCCAATTGTACCAATTGCTTTAGATCCAAGAACAACGTTTGTTGTATGTTCTCCTGAATTAGGAAATCCAGTAAAATTATCTGTAACTTATTATAGTTCAAAAGAAAAAAGAAAAACAGTATTTTATTGTTATACAGATAATATGACATATTTAATTGAATGCGAAGGCGAGAATACATTTAATAATAGTGCAAAAATTATAGATATAGATGTAAATCCAATTGGATTAAATCCAATTTCATTAGTAAAAAATAATCAATTTATGCAAGGTGATTTTGAAACTGCAATACAAATAAGTGATGCTTTAAATCAATTAGCAAGTGATAGTTTAAGCGATGTAGAAAATGTAATTAAGAGCTTGTTAATAATTATGAATGCAGAATTGACTGATGATGAAGCAGCAAAAGCAAGAAAAAATAGAATATTACAATTAATGGGACAACCAGGCGTAGAAGTAGATGCGAAGTTTATATATCAACAATTAGATAGTTTAGGAATACAAAATTTACGAGAATATTTTGAAGAAGCATATAAGACAGTAGTTGGTATTCCAGACAGAAAAACTCGTTCAGGTGGCGGAGGAGATACAGGAGATGCTGTAAAACTTCGTGATGGATGGGCAGATATAGAAATAGTAGCAAGAATAAAAGAGGCATATTTCAAGATAGCAAAGAAAAAACAATTAGCAGTAGCAATTGAAATTTTGCATTTGTTGAATATGGTGTCTAAAAACTTCAAGCTTGAAGATATAGATATTAAACTACCTAGAAATAAAAACGATAATATTCAAACAAAGGCACAAAGCTTTAGTACATTAATGTCGACTGGAAATATAGCTCCAGAAGATGCTTTATCAATGGCAGATATGACAACAGATATAACAGGAGTAGTTGAAAGAGGCAAAAAGTTTAAAGAACAAAATCAAAGCAATATTACTTCTGCTACGAATCAAAAAACATCTAACAAGGGACAACAGACAAAAGTTCCTGAGGATGAAACAAAAGTCGTAGAAGAAGAATAATATAAATTGCCAGTTCTACAATGGCTATATTTGTAGATAGGTATGGCACAGAGAAGTGCAATAAAACTCTACTGAAAGAAAGGAAAAAAAATATGGACTTTTTAAAAGAACTTATGGGTTCAGAGTACAAAGAAGGTATGACAAAAGAAGATGTTCAAGCATTCTTTAAAAAACAAGTTCTAGCAACAGGTGAGTACACAAATAGTGGAAAAGCTAAGGCAGAGCAAAAGCAATTAAATGATAAAATTGCTGAATTACAATCACAGTTAGAAGCAAAAATGACTGATGATGATAAAAAGAAAAAAGCTGATGCAGATACTCAAAAATTAATTGAATCATTACAAAAACAATTAAAAGAGAGTAATATGTCTTTAAGCAAAAGAACAGCAATAGGAGCTTTGGCAGATGCTAAAATAAAAGCTGGAATAAAAGATGAAGATAAAGAATATGATGAATTTCTATCTGGAATATCTTTTGAGGACAATGATAGAACAGAAAAAATAAGCAAATACATTTCTAAAATAGTATCAAATGCTTATGAAGCTGGGAAATCAGAAGCTATAAAAAATAAACTTGGAAAAATGGGTTCTTTTAAAGAAGGACAAGGCGGAGAAAACAACGGAGATGAAAAAGGCTCATACGGAAAAGAATTGGCACAGAGTACAAAAACTCAACAGCCAGAAGTAAAAAATTTTTTTGAAAGGAAGTAAAAGAAAATGGCAAACAAAATAGTTAATGAAACTTATAATGCTCCAGAAAAACACATCTTAATTGCTAATGATAGTTATATGGTAACATTACCAGCAATAATCAAAGCAACAGGTGTAAGTGCTGGAACAGACGGAAAGAAGATTGTAAAAGCAGGTACTCCAATATATGGAGATATTGAAAAAAGAGATACTGGATTTACAATATCAGGATCACAAGGAGCAAATCCAGTAGCTGTAGTAATGCATGATGTTGATGTAACAGCTGGAGACGAAAATGGAACAATAGTATTAGCAGGAGTTGTAGATTTATTGAAATTAGAAACAAGCGTAAAGACAGCTTTAACAAGCTCAATAAAAGCAGCTTTACCTAGAATAATATTTGTAGAAGGGAGTGCTATATAATGAACTTTTTTGATTTAGTAACAAGCTCAAATTTAGTAGCTTATTGGTTAGAAAAAGACTTAAATGATGTAAGAGTTGGAGATCAACTATTCCCATTTAAAAAAGAAATTGGTGTAGAATTAGATTGGATTAAAGGAGCTAACAACCAAGTTGTTGGTTTAAGATTAAGTGCTTATGATTCAAAATCTATCAGAAGAGATAGACAAGGTATTGAAAAAGTTAAGACAGAAATGCCTTTCTTTAAAGAATCAATGGTTGTTGATGAAAAAATGAGACAACAATTAAATACAATGCTACAAACAAATAATGAAGCATTAATAAGAACAGTAATCGCAAGAATATTTGATGATGAAGTTAAATTAATAAAAGCTGCTTATGAAACAGTTGAAAGAGTAAGAATGCAATTACTTACTACAGGAACTATAGTATTAGGAAGCAACGGACAATCATATACTTATGATTATGGTATGCCAGCAGCAAACAAGAGAAATGCTTCTGTAGCATGGACTGCTGCAAATGCAGACCCAGTAAAAGATATTACTGATGCTCAAACAGTAGCAAGAAGAAACGGATACAAATTAACAAGAGCTATGTGTAACTCTAACTGCTTAAACGCTCTATTAAATAATACAAACATTAAAAATACTTTATATGTACTTGCTAACGGAAATATATCACTTACAGTTGATGATGTAAGAAGATACATTGAAGAAAGAACAGGTATCGTAATTTACGTAAATGATAATGGATATGTAAATGAAAATGGAGTATTTACTGGATATTTTGCAGATGATACATTTGTATTAATGCCAGATGGACCTTTAGGTGAAACACACTATGGTACAACTCCAGAAGAAAGTGATTTAATGTCAGGAGCAACATCAGCAGAAGTTTCTCTAGTAAATAATTCTGTAGCTGTAACAACATCTAAACAAATAGACCCTGTAAATGTTGAAACAAAAGTATCTATGGTAATGTTACCATCATTTGAACAAGCTGATGGAGTATTCATATTAGATACTGTAGCATAGGAAGAAGGAGGAGCAAACATGATAACAATAGTAAAAGGAAAAGATAAAATTGTTTGTACAAAAGGTACTTTTGAAGAACAATATAAAATACTTGGTTATCAAATAGCTTCCGAAGAAAAGGAGGCTACCGAAAAAGTAGCCTCTTTTGAAAATAAGGAAGAAATTAAAGAAGAAGAAAAAACTGTTGATTTTGAAGAAGAATTAACTGAAAAATACCATATCAATAAAAATGCAGGCAGAAAAAGAAAATAAGGAGTGAAATAAGATATGCTATATTTATATAATGGTAAAATTTTTGTAAGACCTGTTACAAATAAAATTGTTGAGGTTGATATAAAAAAAGAATTAAATGGTAGTTATGATGTAAAACCAACAAAAAACATAATAGTAAGAGATGATTTAGATAAGGTTTTAACCTCAATCGCTCTTGAAAAAGCTTATGATGTTCTTCATAAAAATAGCAAAAGAGATTAATAAAAGGAGGGATTAAAATGGAAGAAGATATAAAAGAAAAAGACCAATTTCAAGAATTAGTAGCTAAAGTAACTAAGAAATTTGAAAAAGAAGAAGTTTCAATAGATGCAGATGAAATAGAAGATGAAACTCTATTTGCACTATTAGAATATTATAATGATAGACATTTTAGTCCTAAAAATGATGAACTCTATGAACCTATATATGAAGGAATAATAGTAAAATTAGCAGTAAGTGCATTAGCTAAAAAAGGAGCAGAAGGAGAAAATTCTCATAGTGAGGGTGGAGTAGGTCGAGGATATGATAATGCCTCAGATTACCCTTTATCTCTTACAAGAAAGATAATACCTCTTGCAAAGGGAGTTGGTAAATAATGCGAAGATTAAATAGAAATAAAAGGCAACTTTATCTATGCAATAAAATGATAGATGAAAATAATACGAATAGAATTATATATTCAAATCCAATCAAGTGTAACATGAACTATCAGCCTTTATCTACGACAGGAGAAATCATTGCTTCTGGAAATGAGTTTATTAATCGCTTAGTTGTTTATACAAGCCCTACAAAAGCAAAGAATATCCATAATTTCGATAGGTTTTATGTATTTATAAAACCACCCAAAGAATATGATAAATTTTGTGCTGATGCCGATTTTTATGTTGACGGAGAACCTATGACCTTTTTAAATGAATCAAGATTTTATTTACAAAGAATGATAGGTGATGTTGATGAATAAAAATATAACCACAGGACTTAGTGTTAAAGAACTAGAAAATTTAGCAAAGCAAATGGATAATTGGGCTGAAAAAATGGATAAAGCATCTAAAAAAATTGTTGAAGATTTAGCAAATTACGGATTGGAGAAAATGCAAGAAATATATGCAGAAGCACAATCAAAATATGAAGATACAACAGCTATGGATTTTTCAATAACTGGAACTGAAACCGAAAAGACTGTATCAATGTCAGGACCACAAGCTTTATATGATGAGTTTGGTACTGGTACTATAGGAGAACAAAATCCGCATCCTGTCAAAAATGAATTTGGATTAAATCCATATAATAGTGGTCCAACAATAAGAAGAGCAGGTAAAAATGTTGAGGGAATAAAAGAAGGCGACTTATATTGGACATATAAAGATGATGGTGGAACTGTTCATTATACACAAGGTATTCCAGCTCAAAAAGAAGGCTATGATTCATTAAAAGCCACTATAAAAAAAGCTCCAGAAATTGTTAAAAAGAGAATGGAGGAAACCTTAAAGTGATTAGTTTAACAGAACAATTAGTAAGTCAGTTGCAAGAAGAATTTAGTAATAGAGAAGATTCTTACAACAAAAATATAGTTAAAGAAATATATAAACCATTACCTAAAGGTACATATCCAAAAACTACAATTCAAGAAATAGATAATAGCGAAGAAATAGATAGAAGTACCTCAGCAGGAGAAAGAACAACAGCATTAACTTATCAAATAGTTCAATATAGCAGAGATACAGAAGAGTTTGATTATGTTGATAGTGTAAAATTTATGGCAAGTATAACGGATGATTTTTTATCTCAAAATTATAAAATGCAAAGATTAGGAAGCCCTGTCATACAGCCATATATTTTAGATAAAACTGTAATGACATACACACAAAGATATTCGTGTGTTTATGATAAAGAAACAAATTTAATATATATAAATTAAAAAGGAGGAAAAAAAATGGCAATTTATTTAAGTACAATAGGAGTACATTTAAAATACGCTGTAGAAGCAGTAGCAGGAACAAGACCAACAACAGGTTATACAGATTTAGTAGGAGTTAAATCTATACCAGCTTTAACATCTGCACCAGATAACCTTGAAACAACTACATTAAATGAAACAGAATATAAAACATATATTCCAGGACTAAAAGATTTAGGTGGAGCTTTAAGCTTTACATTCAACCTATCACAAGATTTAAAAGACCTTTGGGATGGATTAATGACAGCATACCAAGCTGGAGCAGCAGCTGGAAAAGAAACTTGGTTTGAAGTTGTAGTTCCAGGATTAACAGAAAGCTTATTCTTTAAAGGTGAACCATCTGCAATGGGATTACCTGAAATGGCTGTAAACTCTGTTGCAGAAGTTGAAAACTCAATTACACCAACAGCAGCACCAATCTGGGCAGCAAAATCAACAGTGTAAGAATAAATATAAGGAAGGAGAATTATTATGAGTAAAAAAATTGAATTTGAATATGAAGGTACTAAATATTGTCTTGAATATAGTAGAGATGCAATAAAAGTTATGGAAAGGCAAGGGTTTGATTTAAACAAATTTATGTCTCAACCAATGACTTCTGTTGACTTAGCTTTTGAAGGTGCTTTTTTGAAAAACCATAGAACTATAAAAGCAGCAAAAGTAAAAGAAATATATGAAGCATTAGGAAATAAAAATGAATTAGCTAATGAACTTTTAGATATGGTTAGTGAAACATATAATACTTTATTTGATGACAATGAGGATAGCAACGGAAAAAACATACAATGGAAGACAGTTTAATCTTAAATCAAGATAAACAAGTAGAGCGTGTCTTCCTTTATAGGCAATTTGAAAAATTATGTCCATATTATATTTCAATAGGAATGACTTATGAACAATTCTGGTTTGGAGATGTTTCAATGACAAGAGCTTATCAAGAAGCTTTTAATATAAAGCAAAAAAGAAAAGCTATAGAAACTAAATGGACAATATGGGAACAAGGGTTGTATATATATGAGGCATTTTGTGATGTATCTCCTATATTGCGACCCTTTTCTAAAGCCACAAAGCCTCTACAATATTCAGAACAACCTTATGATATTGATAAATATTATGATGAATATTATAAAAGACATAAAGATGAAGAAAAAGAAGAAAAAGAAAGAAAGCTTGAAATAATGAGGGCTCAAATTTATTTTAAAAATTGGGCTAACGCAGCACAAAAAAAATTTGAAGAAAAGGAGGGATAAAATGGCTAATAGTGCAGAAATGGGTCAAATTAACTGGATAGTAAAAGCTACAGTAGATCAAGCAACGGAATCTGTAAAAAAATTATCAAACAACATTAGTGGGTTAAGCAAAGTGCTAAAATTAGTTAATTTTACAGCGTTTATTGCTAGCTGTAAAAGAATAGGACAAACAATCTTTAATGCAGTAAATCAAACAAGTCAATATATTCAAAAAATGAATCAATTTAAAAGCATAATGGGAGATTCTGCAAATGAAGCTCAAAATTTTATTGATAAAGCAGAAAGAATATTAGGGTTAGATCCTGAACAAATGATGGGTTCATTATCTTCTTTTCAAACACTAACAAAAGGATTTGGAATAGCTTCAGATGAAGCATATAAGATGAGTAAAAACTTAACACAATTGGCAGCTGATATGAGTTCGTTTACGGGAGAAAGTATGGACTTAGCGTTACAAAGATTAAAGTCAGGAATTTCTGGTGAAATAGAACCTATGAGGAAATGGGGTATTGCTTTAGACCAAGCAACATTACAAGAGAGAGCACATGCATTAGGAATTAATAAAAAAGTTTCTGAAATGACAAGAGCACAAAAAACCGAATTGGCATATTATCAAATTATGCATGCAACACAATATGCACAAGGTAATATGGCAAGAACATTATTAACACCTGCGAGTGCTTTAAGAATAGTACAAACAGAATTTAAACAATTAGGAAGAGCGATGGGAAGTGTGTTTATTCCAATAGCAATGAAAATAATTCCTGTAATAAGAGCAATAACTCAAATTTTAACAGAACTTGCAAGAAAATTAGCAGCTTTATTTGGATTTAAAATATCTGACTATGAAGTTAAGGATGTTGCAGCATCTTTTGGAGATATGGAAGATAATGTAAATGGAACAACAAAAGCTTTAAAGAAAATGCTAATGCCTTTTGATGAACTTAATAACGTAAATTTTGATACAGGGAAAGGTTCAAAAAGTGGTATAACAGGAGTAGGCGGAAGTTTAGGATTAGACACTTATGATTACGATATGTTTGCTGGAGCTTCTGACAAAATGAATGAAAAAGTAGAAGAAATAAAAAATAATTTAGAAAAATTAAAACCTGTTATAATAGCCGTTGGAGGAGCAATTGCAAGTATATGGGTTATAGATAAAATAGTTAAGTTTAAAGAATGGCTAGATAAAGTAAAAGCCGCTAGTTCAGAATTGGGAACTGTTTTACAATTAGCTTTAGTAATAGGTGGAGCATTCTTAATATATAAAGGAATAAAAAGAGCTATTGAGACAGATTGGGATGCGAAGAGCTTATTAATGATGATAGGTGGAACAAGCTTAATCGCAGTAGCAGGAGCATTAAGGTTTAAATCAAACTTACCATTAGAAATTGGTTTGAGTTTAAGTTTAGTATTAGTTGGGGTTTGGTTAATTTACAAAGGAATAAAAAGGGCAATTGATACAGATTGGGATGCGAAAAGTTTATTGATGATGATAGGTGGAACTGGATTAATAGCTGTAGCAGGAGCATTAAAGTTTAAATCAGTTTTACCACTACAAATTGGTTTGAGTTTAGGCTTAATATTAGGTGCAGTTTGGTTAATTTACAAAGGAATACAGCATGCTATAGATGTAGGTGAAATAGACGGACAAAGTTTTCTTGAAATTATAAGTGGTGGAGCTTTAGCTAGTGCAGGTGCAGCTATTTTATTAAAAAATCCAGCAATGTTTAAAATAGGACTAGGATTAACATTTACTTTGGCGGGAATAGCTGTTGAATTTGAAAGTGTTAAAAAAATGCTTGAAGGAGACATTAGTTTAGGAACAATATTAAAAGCTACAGGGAATGCTTTCTTAATTGGATTAGGTGTTTGGATGCTAACAGGAAGTTTAACGGCAGGATTATTAGTGACAGCAGGAGTATTAGCATTAAATTTAGGAATTCAAATTGGAATGGCTTTAAAACAAATTGATTGGGAGGCAATAGGTAAAAAAATACAAGAAGTAAAAGATGGTATTGTTGAAAGATTTGAAACATTAAAAACCGATGTTCATGAAAAGGTAGAAAAAATAAAAAATGATGCTACTGAAAAATTTGAAACAATGAAAAATAGCATACAGCAAAAAGCGAATGAAATGAAAGAAAATGTTTCTACAAATTTTGAAACTTTTAAAAACAACGTAAGTCAAAAGATAGATGAAATGAAAACCAATGCTAGTTCAAATTTTGAAAACTTTAAAAATAATGTTGAGCAAAAAGCAAATGATATAAAAAATAATGTTACAACAAATTTTGAAAATTTAAAAACAAATGTACAACAAAAAGTAGAAGATATGAAAAATAACGCTAGTTCAAAATTTGAAGACTTTAAAAACAATACAAGACAAAAAATAGAAGATATGAAAAATAATGTTAGTACAGGATTTGAAAATATGAAAACATCTATTGGTGATAAAATATCTAATATAAAAACTAAAGTGCAAAATATATTTACAGATATAAAAAATGGAATAGTTGGAAAAATAAATGATGCAAAAGAAGGAGTAAGAAATGCAATAGATAGAATTAAAGGATTCTTTAATTTCAATTGGTCTTTACCACATTTAAAAACACCACATTTATCTTGGACAACAAAACCAGCATCAGGATGGGTTGCAGATATTTTAAGTGCTTTAAGTTTACCAACATCTTTACCAAAATTAAACATTGAATGGTATGCAAGTGGGGGATTTCCTAAAGAAGGACAAATATTTGGAGCAAATGAAAATGGTCCAGAGTTAATAGGAAACATTGGAAGAAGAACGGCGGTAGCAAATCAGCAACAAATTACAGAAGGAATTTCAGAAGCTACTTATAGTGCGTTTAGTAGAGCATTAAACGAGAATAGAAGCAACGGTGATTCAAATCCTTATTTTGTAATAAAGCTTGAAGACGATACTCCACTTTATAAAGGACAAGCAAAAAAAGAAAATCAATATTCAAATATGTATGGAGTAAGAATGTAGGAGGTTGAAAGATGGCAGTATATGATGGTTTTCCAACAACGCAAGGGAATGTATATGGAAATAATTTTGAAGGTTATTATGTGGCAGTAAAATTAGGGAATAATTGGATAAAATTTATAGATCCTGCTCCCAAAAGAGATGGGTTGCTTATTATGCCCCATCTCGAACAAACAGCAGATAGTGGGGTTCTAGCAAGTGGAAGATTAAGTATAAAAGTTTTACCACATAAAAGAACTAAAATACAAATGGTACTTCCAATAATGACTCCAAAACAATATAGGAATTATTATAGTGCAATTATGCAAGGAATGTATTTAACAGTAAAGTACTATAATGAAGGAATAGACCAATATGAAACAGGCACATTTTATCATAATGATATGCAGTATAAACCAATAAAATATAAAGGTGTAGAAATGATAGATATGCAAGAAATACATTTAATTGAGCATTAAAGAAAGGAGAAATTATGTATGTTTTAGAAGGTGGAGCAAGTTGGACTCCTGAACTAAAAAACGCTTTTAAACATAATGTAACAAGAGCATCTGTATTATATAATAATGAAAATTATAATGAAAATAATTTCTTAAAAGAAGCAGAATTACAAGATGTAAGATATGTACCTAATGCTGGTTTTTTAGGGCAAGCGGTTGCCAAAATGCTAACAATAAAACTAGTCAATGATGAAGATTCAAACTTGAATTTTGAAAATGCAAATATTCAATTTAAAATAGGTGCAGAATATAATGGAACTACACATTATATAAATTTTGGAAATTTTATAGTTAATGAACCTCCTGAGAATGATGATACAAATGGGACTGTTAAACTTATAGCGTATGATTATATGATAAAATTTAATAAAAGTTATATAAATAGAGTTATTTATCCTTGCACCTTAAAAGATTTACTTTTAGATATTTGTAGTCAAGCTGGAGTGGATTTAGGATCGAATACTTTTTTAAATGAAAATTTTATTGTAGAAGATAATCAATTTGAAGGAAAGCAATTAAGAGAGGTTTTACAGCACATTGCAAAAAGTGCATTTTCTTGGGCAAGAATAGGACAAGATAATAAGTTATATTTAGATTTTCAAGTTAATAATAATATAGATGAAACAATAACTATAGATGAATATAAAATGGATGCTTTTAAAAAAGCTAATGAATATTATGGACCGATAAATAAAGTAACTTATGCAGATTCAGATATTAAAGGACAAGAGATAAGTGTTCAAGATGATAATTCAATTGCAACCAATGGAGTAAAAGAAATTATAATTTATGATAATTACTTTGCGTATACTACAGAAAAAAGGCAGCAATTAATCCAGGCAGGAACTGCATTATTTGGATTAAGATATATGCCTATTCAAAAACTAGAAACGATAGGATTAATTTATTTAGATTCAAATGATATATTAGGAATTGAAGATGGAAAAGGAACAACATTTCTAACGAGAAACTTTTCACATATTATAAAATATAATGGGATAACTAATGATACTTTTGAAACAACAGGAGAAAGTGATAATCAAAGGACTTATCTAAATCAAAACAATTCGACAATTCAAAATGCAAGAACAGAAATTACTGTTGATAGGGCAAAAAAACAAATACAAAGTGTAGTAAGTGAAACAATAGATCCAAATAATCCTAATTCAATGTCCAACAAATTATCACAAGTAACACAAACTGTAAGTGAATTAAGTTCTCAAATAAGTGATATAGCAGATATAACAACATCACTTGAAACAAGTACGGCAAAATTACAATTTGAAGATGTAAACCAATCAGAGCCGATAAGAGTTGTAATACATCCTGTTGGAGTGAATATTGCTAAATTACACCCACATCCAAATTTAAAGCCAAAGGTTGGCTTAAAAATGACAACTAGAATATTAAGGTTTCAAAATACAACAACAAATGAAACTTTTGATTATGAAATACCAGATGATTTGCTTTATTATGATAGTGAGAATTATGATGAATTTATATTAGATTATGAGAGCTTAAGTTGTATTATAAATAAAAAATGCAAATGGAACAACGATGGAACAGTAGGATTATTATCAAGTGAAAGAGCAATTGAATATGAATTTCCACATATAGAATTAACAGAAGGAGATTATACGGTTTCATTAATTAAATATAGCAATGGCTATTTATTTGCAAGAATGATGATAAAAAATTATTATACAGCGCAATTTGCAACAAGAGCAGAATTACATAGTGATATTAAACAAACAGTTGATAATATTAATTTGTCGGTAGGCGAAAAATTAACAAATTATTCGACAACAACAGAAATGAATAGTGCTATTGATGTAAAAGCAAACGCAATAACACAAAGTGTATCAGAAAATTATGCAACTAAAACAGCTTTAGGTAATACTGAAACATCATTAAGAAGTGCCATAACGCAAACAGCCGAAGCAATAACAACAAGTGTCGCATCAACATATGTAACAAATCAATCATTAGAATATAATTATTCAACGAAAGAACAAACGTCAAGTATGATAAGTGCTACTGTAAGTTCTATGACAAAGAATAACCTTGAAACTGTAACGGTAGAATATGCTTTAGGAACAAGTACCACAACGGCACCAACAAGTGGTTGGAGTACAACAGCACCAACTTGGCAACAAGGAAAATATATGTGGCAAAGGACAAAGACAAAAACAGCAGATGGTAAAGAAAACATAAGTAATCCGACTTGTATAGCGGGTGCTAAAGGACAAGATGGTACTAATGGAACTAATGGAACTAATGGGGTAAGCGTATCTTCAATAACAGAATATTATGCAGTAAGTTCTTCTAATTCAACAGCACCAGCGGACAGTGCCTTTAAAACAACAATGCAAACGATGACAGCAACTAATAAATATTTATGGAATTATGAGGTTATAAATTTTAGCAATAGCACTACACAGAATACTAATAAAAGAGTTATTGGAACTTATGGGGATAAAGGACAGGCTGGAACAAATGGAATAGGAATAAAAAGTGTAACAAATAAATATCAAGTATCAAGTTCTAATACAACAGCACCAACAAGTTGGAGTAATACTCCGCAAACGATGACAGCAACTAATAAATATTTATGGAACTATGAAATTATAACTTACTCTGATAGCACAACAACTACTTCAAAGCCAGCGGTAATCGGTACTTATGGAGATAAAGGAGATAAAGGAAATACTGGAGATACTGGAAAAGGAGTTAAAGCTGTTGTTGCACAATATTATTTATCTTCTTCAAAAACAAGTCAAACAGGAGGAAGTTGGTCAGAAACTCAACCAGCATATAAAAAAGACCATTATTATTGGACTAGAACAAAAATAACTTGGACGGACAACACAACAACATATACAACGCCGATATTAGTAGAAGAAATAAATTCTTTAAACGAATCGGTTGCAAGTTTAAATATAAGAACGAATGCAATAGAATCTTCGGTAACTGAAAAAGTAGGTAAAAATGAATTTGGAACATATATAACACAAAATAAAGATTCTGTAAAACTTGCTTGGAATCAAATTAGCGAATATATCCAAATGATGATAATAAATAACAATGCAAGTTTTGCGATATTAGATAGCAGTAAAAAACCTATAGCATACTTTGATAAAACAGGAATACATTTTTCAAGTAATAATACAGCGTTTGGAGAAATGGGAGTTCAAACGGTAGATGGAAATAAGTTTATAGCGTTTTCTGTTGATGGAAAATACGGACAAGCAATAAATAATGGTATGGCTTGGGGAATAAAAACAACAACAGACAATAAATTTCATCCAATATTTTATATTAAAAATTTTGAAATGGGTTCACAAGGTTCAGATGCTACTTTTGGAGAATTAGTATTAAGTGCAAGTAATTTACGTTTAGATGGCATCGGAACAGGAGTGGTAACTGGTGGAATAAAAATATTTGGAGATCCAACGGCAGGAGGAATGTATTTTTATGATATAAATAAAAATAAATATCTTATGCAAATTTATCCTGAAGATAACTCGAGCTATGGCGAAATTCAAATATTAGATAATATAATTTTTAATAAAGTTTCAAACGGAGAAAATAGATTATTTATTGGACCACAAGGAGAAGGATGTCAATTAACTGATACTGGAGCTATTATATGCGATTCTTTATCTATTTCATCGGGTGGTTTTGGCATAATATGCGACAATGACATTATAGCTTATGGTCGGAGGCACTTTTAATAGTATTAGATGTTATGGAGATATAAATTGTGATGGCAAAGTATATGCACAAAACGTTTCAGATAGAAGATTAAAAAAGAACATAAAAGATGTAGAAGATAATGCTCTTGATAATGTTAAGAAAATAAAAGTAAGAAGTTTTGACTGGAAGAAAGATGATAGTCATGTTAGTTATGGATTTATAGCACAAGAATTAGAAGAAATAGATGAGTGCTATGTATTAAAACAAGAAATTAAAAACGACAAAGGAGAGATAACAGATTATAAATATTATCAAAATGAATTTCCAATAATCGCTACTTTAACAAAAGCAATTCAAGAACAACAAGCACAAATTGAAGAATTGCAAAAAGAAATAAAAGAATTAAAAGGAGGTAAATAATGGCTTTTAATAGAAAGAACTGGCAAGATAATGTTTCAGACATTACGGCAGCCGAATTAAATAGAATAGAGCAAGGAATTTATGATAATTCATTAGTAGTAGATGCAATAACAAATACAATAAAACCAAGAGACACAGAAACTTATAAAACAGCAGAATTAACAGAAGGACAAATTACTGATGTAATAGGAGTAAATGATATTTTAATCAAAGGACAAACATCACAAAACGGAGAGCCAACACCAAGCTCTCCAGTAGATGTAAATGTAGTTAGTGGAAGTAATGTGGTTAATACAAGTAATAAGAATTTGTTAAATATAAATAATGCAATTGCTTTTAGAGCTTGTACAATACAATTACAAAACAATAGTATTAAAATTATAACTGATGGAACAAATAATGCTATTGTAAAAATACCTTGCGTATTAACTGCAGGTAATTATTATCTGCATTTTGAAGGCAATGCTAATATTGTTAATGTAGCATTTTATAATTCAAATGGAGAAAAGATAATTGCAAATAATCCAAGTAGCAGTAAAGCAATAACTTTAAGTGATAATCTTGCTTATATAAATATAAATTTATCAAATGTTGCAGGCACATATACTTTAACTTTTAATAAATTATATATAAATTTAGGTTCAACTGATTTAGGCTACGAACCACATCAAGGCAAAGAACTTCCTTTAGATTTACCAGTAGAGAATTTATTTGATAAAAGTTTAATAACAAGTACATCATCATCTATAAAATATATCCCTATACAATGTCAAGCAAATACTGATTATACATTAAGCACAAACAATGTTGCCAGTTCAACTAATACAAACTTATTTCTTTCAACACAAGATAGTGGAGTAACAAGTGCAAATAATGGAGCTTATATAAATTCTCCAAGAACAATAAATAGTGGGAATAATACTACAATATATGTTGGATATAGAAACGATTTGTCAAATAATTGGATTCAACTTGAAAAAGGTTCTTCTGCTAGTCCTTATCATCCTTATGGCACAGACCCAATAGAACTATGCAAAATAGGAAATTATCAAGACTATTTTTATAGAAGCGGAAGCAAATGGTACTTGCATAAGGAAATAGAGAAAGTCATATTAGATGGAAGTGAAAGCAATTTTAGCACAGTTAGTTCTAGTGGAAGTTATTATCGTATATCGTTATTAAATGTTAATAACATTAAGAATTTTGGTTCGCAAAGAACTACCAATATATTTATTAATAATTTTTCAAAGTCAACTGTTGATAATTATAATTCTGTTTTTCAATATGAGGATGATATATATTTTTATTTGCCAGAGGGTATGTCAACTAAACAAGCATTTGTAGATTTATTAAGTTCTACTAATTCGGTTTTATATTATGTTTTAAATAACACAACAGATACTGAAATAACAAATACTACTTTAATATCTCAACTAGAAGCAATATACAACGCACCATTATACGAACAAACAAATATAACACAAACAAATAATGATTTACCTATGGTATTAGATATTACAGCTTGTAAAGACAATATAAACGGAATAAAAGCATTTATAAGAAAATAGGTTGAGTTGCCAAAATAATAAAATAGTGGTATAATAAATTCAACAAACATAGGAGGAAATAAAATGCAAGGAAATCCTTATATTATGGGCTTAATAACACAAGCAGGAGTAATAATAACTGCTATATTAAGTTTTATAACAGCATTAGTACAACTTCATAGTAATAAAAAAGCAAAAGATAGTGATAAAACATTAGTAGCATTTAAAAACGATGTAAATATAAAATTACAAGAGAATGACAATAATAATAAAGCAATGGAAAAATCAATGATGATTTTACTTCGTTCACAAATAGTAAGTAAATGCGAAAATTATCAATCATTAGGATATTTACCTGATTATGCAAGAAGTTGTTTATGTGATTTATTTGAGCAATATACTGCATTAGGTGGAAATCACGGAGTAAATTTACTAGTAGATGAAGTATTAAAACTACCAGCAATAAAAATTGAAAAATAACTTTACAAGAAAATAAAAATAGTATATAATAATAAAAGTTAAGGCTAGCCGAGAGTAATTAACTTGGCGAAAGTGTACTCCATTGCATTGCCTTAATTTTATATTAAGATGGAGAGAAAATGGAGGGAAATAATGTTAATGTTATTTTTAGAAAAAGTTTGTGAAGCTATATACTTTTCATTATTCTTAATATATGGTAAGAATCTAAAAGAAAAGCGAATATTATTTATCGGCATAATGATATTTGAATATTTAATGATAACAAAATTAATACAATATAATATTTGGATACATGTATCATATATTATAATGACATATATTAATTTAAAAGTATTGTATAAAGAAAAAGCTCAAATAACAGATATATTCCTATTTGGAGCAGCATCAATATTTTTAATGATAGTTAGTATTTTATGTGGCATTATAATATTTAAACATTTAGATTGGTATTTTTATTTTTTAATATTAAATAGAATAATCATATTTGCATTTGTATTTTTAATGAAAAATAAACTTTATAATATTTATAGCAAATTTTTTAAAAGTTGGAACAAAAGACATAACCCTAAAATAAAAAGTATTACATTAAGAAATATAAGTGTAATTATATTTAACTTAATGTTTTATTTTATAAATTTATGCATGCTTATAGCAACAGCATTTATACAAGGGAGGTGAGAATATGTTCCCAGGAAATAGTTGGTTATGGTTTTATAACCCAGAAGATGGAGAGTAACAATGGAGAAAACAAAAGTATTAAATTTTGTTAAAGTTTTAATTTTTAATATTGTTGAAACAATAATAATATTTTTATTAGGAAAAATATTTAATGTAGAAATCAATATTAGAATAATGTTTATGGTTTTGTTCTTTTTAACAAGAATGATAGCAGGCAACCCTAAACATTATAAAAAAGCATATCAATGTGCTTTATGGTCTAGTTTAGTATTTTTAAGTTTATATTCTTTGTCAAATTTAGAATTACCTGTAATTATATTATTAACAATATTTACTGCATTTATTTCTACAGGTAGAGCAGATATAACAGATGGCTTTCAATGGAAAGGCAAAGACACAAATTATGCTGATATTGAAGAATATATTAAATATAATTCTATGCAAACAAAATTAATTGAATATGAAGAAAAATTAAAGAATCAAGATAATTTAACTTTCTTGATTTATAAATATAGATTTAAAGATAAAATGACTTTCGCACAAATTAGCGAAAGATTAGATTTAGAAAATCCAAGAATAGTCGAAAAGCTAAATCAAATTGCTTTTAGTTTTAGAATATTCTTTGGTATATAAAAATAAACCTTTACTCAATAGTTTCGTTTTTTGTGGATTGGTTGAGATTGTCTACTGGGGCAATTTCAATCTTTTTTTATTTTTTTTACATAGTCGTACTAGAAATTAATATAAATATAATTGTATAATGAAATCAAGAATTAGATGTAGTGCCTGCTATCATCTAATTCCAGTAGGCAAATTTACCTTAAAAAGTAATTTGTCTATTTTTTTTATGAGAGGAGATATGAGAAATGAAAAATGTTAATCGAAATATGTACAAATTAGATTACACTCAGATATCCTCTTTTTATTTTGTCAAAAATGAGCTATGAGGATTTAAAATAAGACATTTTTATATTTTATCAATAAAGTTAATCAATTCAATATTAAAACACGCTAAAATTAAAAATAATAATAAATAAAAGGAGATGTTTAAAATGGCTTATCCATATTATCCAAACAATCAATTTTATATGCAAAATATGCAAGATTTACAAAATATGAGAGAAAAAATAGACAGACAAATGCAACAAATGCAACAATTAAATCAAAATCAAATGCAACAGCAACAACAACAGCCTGTTCCAATTACCCAAAATTTTCAGTTAGCACCTAATCCAATTAACAATGAATTAGAAAGTAAATACGCAAATAATATTGATGAAGTAAGAAATACTTTTGTAATGAAAACAGGTGTGTTTGTAAATAAAGATTTTACTTCTATGTGGGTAAAGACAACAGATGGAAATATAAAAACTTATGAGTTAAATGAAGTGATACAACAAGATCCAAAAGATGTAGAAATAAATAATTTAAAACAGGAATTACAAAGAATGAGGGAGATGATTAATTATGGCAATGAATCCAATGTCAATAATTCAGACTATGATGAGTCAAATGAAAGTAAGAATGCCAAGAAACTTCCAGGTCGTGCAAAACCTAATGCAAAATAACGGAAATCCACAAGATTTAGTAAATCAAATTATGTCAAACATATCTCCAGAGCAAAAACAAAATTTATTAAGTCAATGTAAACAGTATCGGTATGCCTAATGAGATGTTAGCAAAATTACAAAATATGAAATAGGTAATAATTGCTTTTAGCATTATTATAAATATTTTAAAAGAAAGGAGAGAAAAGTTATGGGAGATAACTTAAGTCCAGCAGATGTGAAGGCAATCGTTGGAAATAACAACCCTTATCCAATGTATGGAAATGGATTCGGAAACGGATTTGGAGGAGATAGTGGTTGGCTATGGTTATTGCTAATCCTTGCTATGATGAATGGCGGATGGGGATTTGGCGGAGGTTTCGGCGGAGGTGTCGGAATGGACGTTATGTATCCTTGGCTATCAAATGGTCAAAAAGAAATCATGAACAATACCAATGATGGATTTAATTCATTACATATTAGCAACCAAATTGAAGGTGTAAGAGATGGAGTAAACGGACTTACAAATCAATTATGTAATAGCACAGCAAGTGTAACACAGGCTATTAACACAGGATTTGCAAACGCTGAAACTTCTGCTAATGCTAGACAAATGGCTGATATGCAACAAGCATTTAATAGCCAAATAGCAACATTACAAGGATTTAATACTTTAGGTTCTCAATTTGCAGACTGCTTAACGAAAATTTTAAAAAAAGCCAAAGAAATTTTCAGTTTTACAAAATATAAAACAGTAGGCAGTTTAGTAGGGTAACCTACTATGGTAATTGGGTGAACTGCTGGAAACCTAAACATATTGACTTCACATTAAATTAATGTTAAAATAGATGTGAGGTGATTAAAATGTTTTATGTTTATGAGTGGTATATAACAGATACACAAGAAATAATATATGTAGGAAAAGGATGTAAGAATCGTTATAAAGTAACAAAACATAATAAATTTTTTAATGAAATGATAAAAAGATATAACTGTCAAAGTCGAATTATTAAAAAATTTGAAAATGAAAAAGATGCCTTTGATTATGAATATATAAGAATAAATGAATTGAAAGAAAAAGGTCAATGTATTTGTAATATTTATGAAGGTGGAACAGGCGGTACTACAAGTTGGTGGACAGACGATTTAAGAAAAAAATATTCTGAAAATAATGTTATGAAGTCTGAAAAACAACGTGAAAGAATGAAAAAGAACAATCCTATGAGTAATAATAATATTGCAGAAAAAACAAATGGACAAAAAAGACGTAAAGTTATTATAGGAAATATAACCTACAAATCAATAAAAGAGGCAAAACAAATACTCGGTGTATCATATAGCAATCTTATAACTTGGAATAAAAAAGGAATAACTCCTAATGGAGAAAAAATTGAGATTGAACCACAAAAACAACATTGGAATAAATATGCAAGGTAATCAGCAACCAAGCTAAAGGAACCCAATAAAAGTACTTTAGAAGGCTCAACGACTAACGAGTGAGGATGGTAACCAATAATCTCGACACGAGTGCCCAACTCCTATTAATAAAATAGGATGAAGATATAGTCTGAACTTATAGGAAACTATAAGAGATATAAGATAAAGAACTTATATGATAACAAAATGGCTGTGAAAACCGTTTAGCTAATTGCCAAACACAAAACATAATCCAAAACGAAGGAAATGCTACAAGATTTGCAGATGCTAATAATACAAGAGACATTATAACAAATGCAACATCAAATACACAAGCTATCCTAGACAAATTATGCCAATTAGAACTAGATGGAGTTAAAGCACAAGTTGAAGCTAAAAATGACCGTATTGCAGAATTACAAAGTCAATTACAAATGGCTGATTTAAGAGCAAGTCAAACAGCACAAAACGCATTTATTTCACAAGGATTTGCTAATGAAGTAGATGCTTTGTATAATAGGCTTTCAAATTGTCCTGTTCCAAGTACACCAGTATATGGTAGAACACCAATATTCACTTGCAACAACAATGGTTGCGGATGCGGTTGCGGAAGCAACAATGTATTTTAATTAAACAATAAAGCAAATATCTGATTACAGATAACTCGATTACGAGAACTTGCTAAAATAAGATGGTAGGGTTCTCTTACTATCTTATTTTTTATGCAATATTTTTGCACAAAAAATAAATAAAGGAGGAAATAATATGATACAAACAATTATAAATGAACCAAAAGTTCTAGCAAGCAATACTAGCCCAATTACTTTTGATGATACAAGTATAAGAACGAGATGTGCTTATTGTTGCAATGGTGGTTGGTTAGATTATGAAAATGGAAATCCTATATTTAAAATATTTGGAAATAATTATAATGGATATTATAATGTAAATTTTAGTGCCTCTGTTAGTTCTGCAACTGCAGGAGTTGTAGCTATTGGTTTATATGAAGATGGAATTTTAATACCTGATACAGTAAGAGTAGTAACAATTGGGGCAGCTGATGATTATGAAACTGTTTCATTTAATAGAAAATTAAGAGTATGTCCAAGAGGAAATACTTCAATAACAGTAGGAAGTGTACCAAGTGTACCAACACCAACAACACCTGCAACACCAATAGTAACACAAATCCCAATAATTACAAATGCTACATTTAATTTATCAAGGAGTAATGCTTAATGAACAATTTAGAAAATTTTTCTAATTGGTTACAAATATTTAGCTTTTTAATATTAATAGAGGATTTTAATAATACGGATTTAATGAAGTATTTAGCACACCAAGATGATTTATTAAACACAATAATTCAACAAAACAAAGAAATAATTGAAACTCTGAAAGGAGGTAAATAGTTTTGGATATAGAAGAATATATTGAAAAAATAGTTGATAATGGCAAAATAGAAGATATGGAATCGCTCAGCGATATGTTAGAAGATACAATGGAAATTATCAAAGACTATGACAAAGACTGTTATAAAGAAATGGAAATGAAGTTGTATAAAATGGCATACGGTTCACATCTAAATAAATCAATGGCACAGGACATAGTAAATAAAATGAGACCATTTGGTAAACGTTGGGACTACGAAGAAACAAGAAATTTACAAGAACAAAGAGGCATCAACGATATAGATCCAATAGAATTTTTTGTAGTTATGAACTCCGCATATAATGATTACAAAGACATATTTAGCGAAGATATAGAGGGGTACATTAGATTTACAATTGATTTTATAAAAGATGAGGATGCTAAACCTAATAAAGTATTTAATTATTTTGTCGACTAAGAAAGGAGAATAAATTATGAACGAAATGGATAGTAACAACAGAGATTATAGAAACTCTGATTACAGAAACTATAGAGATTATGATAATAGATATTATGATGAAAACATACACGGAAATATGGGATATAGAGAAAACTATAGAGATGATATGGATTATAGAGATTATGATTACAGAAGAGACTATGACAGAAGAGGCGGAAGAATAAATAATAGAAGTTATCGTAATTATAGAAACTATAGAGAACAAGATTATTATGAAGAGCTAGAAATGACAATGCACGAAATGAAAGAAACATCAAGAAAATTAGAAGATGTTGCAGACATGGCTGAAAATCAACAAGACAAAAATATGCTTATGAAAATAGCTCAAAAAGAAAAAGAAAACTATAGCTATGTAAAACAATTAGTAGAAAAATAAAATTGATTATAGGCTCATTTTGAGCCTTATATGGTGCATTAGCCAAGTAGCAAGGCAGAGGTCTGCAACACCTTTATCATTGGTGCAATTCCAATATGCACCTCCAAAGGAGAATAAATGGAAGAAATATGTCAATTTATAATTAATGGAAATGTATATACAATTTATGATGTTGATAGAATAACAGGAAAAGAAAATTATGTTGGTCGTTCTCATTATGAGGATAGAACTATATATATTGAAAAGCGGAGCTTATAAAGATATGCTACTTACATTAAAGCACGAATTAATGCACGTTTGGTTATATGAAAACGGACATACTAATCAAAATGGAGATGAAATATTTGATTATGAAGATGTATGCGAATTAGTTGCTTTAAGTAATGGTTCTATAAATAGAATAGTAGATTTATATTTAGAAGAAAAGGGGGTTTAACAACCTCTTTTTAGTTCAATTTACAGAAATAAAAAAATGTGTTATAATAATCTTGAAATTTAAAAAGAGGAGAATAAAAAGATGTTTAAAGTTAAAGATGACTTGTCTATTCATATTACTAGAGGAGATATTGGAATACTTGGGATAACGGCAAAAAATGAAGATAATACTGATTATATTTTTCAAGTCGGAGATATAATTAGATTAGGAGTGTTTGAAAAGAAAAAGTTTTCTTTAATTAAGTTGCAAAAAGATGTAACAGTTCAAGAACAAGGAACAGAAGTGCAAATATCCTTAAATAAAGAAGATACAACTATAGGTGATATTATTAATACTCCTGTTGATTATTGGTATGAAATACAGTTAAATCCTGAAACTAACCCACAAACTATTATTGGCTATGATGAAAACGGAGCTAAAATATTTAGACTTTATCCAGAAGGAGTTGAGAAAGAATGATAGTTTCTAAAGAAAGCTTAACTGGAAATTTAGTTGGTAAACAATTAGTACAAGGAATGATAAATAAAGCAACAGAATATATAACACCAACTGGAACAAAGCAAATAAATATTACAGAAAATGGAACAATAACAGAAGATGTTGCAAATTATGCAAATGCTGAAATTACTACTAATGTTATAAATCAAGATTATGAAAATGCTTTAGTTGCCTTTGGTGTAGAAGAACAACTTGCAAATGGAATAGAAGCAATGACTAATTATTCAAATGAGGTAACGGGAGAAAGTGATACAACTTTATCAGATGCTGTCAGAACACTTGCTGATGGATTTGGATATGGTGGGGCTATTTATTTATACGCATCAAAACATATAACTACTGATGCAAGTTATGGTACTTTTGATAATTTTAAAAATGCAGTAGTTCCAGATTTACCATTAGATAAAACATTCGTACTCATTGAATTTGTCAACAATACTACAGCATCGCGTTCTGGTATTTATTGGATGCAAACTATTATGCCAAAAACAGGTGAAGTAAAGAGTGCTGGTGCTCGTGTTGGTGCTGGATTTGGTGGCGAGTATGGATGTGATGTACACGCAGGAGCAACTATAAATATTTATGTTGGAGAACACGGAGCATTACCAGATGAACTTTATGGTATATGGACTGATATTATTGGAAGATATCTTGGACGTAATATGAGCAATGGATATGGTTTGTTTACACCAGATTCTACTATTAGCAGTACTACAGGAGAAGTAATTTCTGGTAGTAATGCAGTATGTGAAGCATATTTACCTGTTGATGAGAGTTATACATATATTAAATCTAGTTACCGTATATATGGTATATGGTGCTATGATGAGAACAAAAATTATCTAGGAAATGCTGGACAAATGAATAATTTAACCTATGGTCTACGATTGCCAAAATTTATTCCTGGTACTAAATACATTCGTGTTGCAACACATAATATTACTAACAACTGGCCGCTTGCAATTATACGAATAGCATAAAATAATTATAAAGAAAGGAGAAAAATTTATGACCACTTATTTAGTTATTAAACAAGAAAACAGACCTGATGGAATTACAAACAGAACAACAGAAGTTAGACAAAGTTTTGCAACTGCAATGGCACAATTCTATTCTTGGGCATCTACTGCTAGTGCAACAGAACTTTTTACTTCAGTAGCTTTAACAGTAATAGACAATAATGGAAATATTATTGAAAATAAATTAGTACCAACTGCATATGTAAATCAAACAGAAGAAAATATATAAAAGGAGGTAAAAGATATGGATTATGCACAATTAATTATTATAGCAATATTAGTTGAGGCAATATGGGAAAATCTAAAGATGATTTGGGATAAAAATAAGCTTAATATTAATATGTTAGGAAGTTTGTTATTATCTATGATTATCTGCGTATTAGCTCAAATAAACATCTTTAAAATTGTAGGAATAGAATTAATTGTTCCTATAATAGGCTATTTATTAACAGGAATAATAGTTTCAAGAGGAGCTAATTTTGTAAATGACTTATTTAAAAAGTTGAAAGGAGAATAAAATATGAGTAAATTTGGAATTGATGTTTCACAACATAACGGAAATATTAATTGGGAAGAAGTAAGAAATCATATTGATTTTGCTATTTTAAGATTAGGATGGATTGGAAATAAAAACAATCATACTCTAGATACTCAATTTGAAAGGAATTACAACGAATGTAAACGCTTAGGAATACCTGTAGGAGTTTATGTTTATAATTATTGTCTTTCAGTAGAAACAGCTAAAAGTGGAGCTAATTGGACAATAGAAAAATTACAAGGAAAAAGTTTAGAATTACCAGTATATATTGATGCTGAAGACCCTTCAGAAGAAAAATTAGGCAAAAGAATTAATACTGATATGTGTATAGCTTTCAATTCTATAATTGAACAAAGTGGAAGATGGGCAGGAGTATATGCTAATAGAAATTGGTTTAATAATTTCTTATACAAAGATGAAATAAAAAATAGATATACAACTTGGATAGCAACATATTGTGCTGGAACAAACAAATATGAAGGCGAATATGATATGTGGCAAAACTCATCAGATGGACATATAGACGGAATTAATGGTCGAGTTGATACAAACTATATGTACAGAGATTTAATTGCTGAAATTGGAAATACAAAAGAAATAGAGCATAAAAAATCTGTTGATGAAATAGCAAGAGAAGTTATAAACGGACAATGGGGAAACGGCGAAGATAGAAAAAGAAGATTACAAGAAGCTGGATATAATTATCAAGAAGTACAAAATAAAGTAAATGAAATGTTAAATTACAATAATAGATATTATAAAAAATGTAATAGCAACTTTAAGTCTATTGTAGATGCTCTTAATTCTATAGGAGTAAATAGTTCTTATGAGAACAGAAAAAAAATAGCTTTAAAAAATAACATAATTAATTATTCTGGAACAGCAGCACAAAATAATCAATTATTAGAAAAATTAAAAAGTGGTAGATTAATAAGAATATAATTATCTCAAATTTAAGATGGATTTATTCCATCTTGTTTTATTTGACAAATTAGATAAATCAACTTATAATTAAATCATACCACTAATAATTCTTTTTCCTGGTATAAGGAAAACAGCTAAGGTTTCTTAGCTGTTTTTTATTGAATCCATTTTCTTTATTAACTCATCTAATTCCATATCTATTTGTCCTATTTTATCTTGAATTAAAGATATATTATATGTGTTAATTTCCCAATCTAAAATTGTTAAGTAATTATTGATGTTTGTTATTTCTTTTTTTAATTTGAATTTCGTTTTACTTAATTCAACAAATTCTTTTTCTAATGATTTTAATATATTATCTCTTTGTTTTCTTTTTCTTTCTATTTCTTGAATCTTTCTATAATCAATTTTAGCATCAGAATCTAAATTAAGGTTAAAATCTAAATTAATCTTTTGCATTGCTTCTTTAAAATTCAAGTTAAAATAATATTGAACAAATTGAATTAGATCACCGAGTTTTGCCACAATTAAAACAATAAAAACTTTTTTCATATGCTTTAGCAGAAGGATGTTTATCTGTTCCGTGAAAAGGACAACAAAATTGAGAACCTCTATGTTTAATACCATATCTATCCAAAATGTCTTTCATATCTAAATAACTTAAAATTTGTTCTTTCATAATTATACCTCTAATAACTTTAATTTATAGAACAAAGCAAATATTTTTGGGCTTTGTATTGCAAACCAATCAACCATTTCTTCGTTTTCTGCCCAATTATATATTTTTAAAGTATTACATTCTAAACCGCTTTCGAATAAAAATGCGTGTATTATTTCGTGTCTTAATATTTTATTTTGACAATTCTTTATTTTAGTTTCATCAAATAATCTATTTTCAAAATCTTTTTCTATAACAATCTTTTTAAGGTAATAATCAGTATATCCATCAAGGTTTTCTAGCTTCTTATCTTCTTTGTTACTTAAATATTGTAATGAATATTCTGTTCCTAATATGTTTATTTTATCCATTTAATCCTCTTCCTTAGTTAAATTATCAATTCTTTTTTCTAATTCGTTCACTTTTATATTCAAATAATCAATGTTTGTAATTAGTGAAAACAGAAATCTGTTCAATTCTTGTATTGTTCCAGAATCTCTAAATTGTTTTATATTCTTTAAACTATCTTCTGCTATTTTTTCTACTTGTTGTTTTATTGTTTTTTCAAATTCTTTGTTATCCATAAATTACTCCTTAAATTTAACTTCATCATACTCTTTTAATAATTCTTGCATTACTTCTTTAGGTATGTTTGGATATACTATTGCAATTAATTTTTTATCATCATCACAAAATGTGTATCTTATATATGGATTCAACATATTTTATACCTCTTTTCTTTTATAACTCTATGAAATAGTATAAGGAAGCTCACCTCTCCCTATGGGCTAAGTTTTTCAATAGGATAAACCTCACACGGTCGCCTTTTACAAACCGTAGTATTACCTGCGTTAAAACCTGAACTTGATTTTTTCTATACCATTTCATACAATTATAAACACAATATAGCACTAAAACGATTGCAATCTTAACCTTTTTGCCTCAATAGGAGTCTGATTTTCACATAAAGGATTTTAGCATTATATTCTATCTATAGCTATTAACTAGGATATAGCCTATATATTCTTATTTACAACGAAGGATATTACATGCGATCATTTTTATATATCAATAGAGCCTAGTATGTTAATATAATCTATATTTTAATAAAGGGGCAACTAAATTTATTGTCTACATTTTTTACAATATGACATAATTGCGTTTGTTTATTTTGACATTTTGAACATTTTTCACTTATAAATTTTGCTAATTCTTTTCTTTGTATTTTTGCTTCATATCTTTTCTTTCTCTCGTATTCTCTCATTATGCTATCAGCTATTCTACTTTTTCTCATAATGATTTCCTCCAACTAAAAAAAATTATATCATAATTTTTTATTTCTTGCAAGAATCCTTATAGTTTAATTCTAATTCTCTATATATTCTTCTTAAAACAGCATATTTGTGTTTTATTTTTTGTAATCTTTCTTTTAAGAATTTTTTGTCATCTTCAATGTCGTAATATTTTTTTAACATTTCATTATATTCAGATTCTCTTATTTTATATTCTTTGTTATTAATATAATAATCATTATATTGTTCTAAAATCCATTCTAAGTCGTTTTTTATATCATCATCAACAATTGTATCCTTATATTCAATTAATCGGTTTATTTTGGCTTTTTCGTATTCCATAAGCCCTCCTAATAATTAAACTTATCTACCGTGTACTTTTTTATATTTTTTTACTGTTTCTTGTATTAATCCTAATTCTTGAAAGTTAAAGCATTCATACCAGCCTTTATTGTTTTTATATTTTGCAAAATTTTTATATGTTTTAACTAAATTAAAAATCCTATTGTTTATGGTTATTTGTTCTGGTATTTTCAACTCTATGCACCTCTCCATAGTTTTTAGTATATATCCAACTTAAAAATTTACATTCTTTTTTATTGCATAAATATTGTTTTGCACAATTCTTACATTTTTCCATTTTTTATCCTTTTAAATTATATCATTTTTAAATTTATGTTTCAATAATCTTATTGTTATTTTTTTTATAAATTCCTTTTCTTGTTTTCCAAGCTTTAATAAAATAATCATCATTGTCAACAAAATCATAAACTATTGGCGTTTCTTTACCTTTATCTTTTCGCTCAATTCTTCCGAATTGATTGAATTAAAACTATCTTATTTTTAGTTGGAGCAATTAGAAACACTCTGTTAAGTGGCTTAATATCCAAACCGCTCTTTTGCTAAACTATATGTTGCAAACAAATAATGTTCTTCTTTGTTTCTCATTTTTTCAATAGCTTCATCTCTTTCTTGCTTGGCTTTTTTAGTTGTCATATTGCCATTAATAAACAATCCTCCGATTTTATTATGTAAAATTTCTAATCCTTCTAATCTGTCAGAAAGTATTAAACAATAATTATCTTTTTCTTGTTTTAATAAATCTACTATCAGATTATTACGAGAATCGTTTTTAGCAAGATTTGTAGGTAAAACAGAGTAATTTATTACTCCATCATATCGTAGCGAATCTTTGCCAATTTTATAATTTGTATAAATTGGTTTTATTTCTGCCTTTATAGTTTTATCTTTTACATCATCTTGTGAAATAATATGTTCTACGTTTCCACATAATGCAAACATTGCTTTTGTCATTCCATCTGTTCTTTCTGGAGTTGCACTTAAAAATATTCTATATTCAGCACATAAATTATTTAATATTTTTTCATATTGAGATATTTTAGTTGGATTTGAAATAATATTTTGACATTCATCTCCGTATTATGCAACCCCATTCATATCTATATTGCAATAAATTAACATTGCATAAAGTTTGTCGTAACGCTAGCGTAATTTTACTTCCGCACTTCAACCTTCCCATTTGCTATTATTCCTATATCTTCTTTTGGCAATCCCATTGTATTTAAAAAGTAATCTTTAAATTGATTAAGTATCTCCATTGTTTGAACTATTACTAAAGATTTGTAACCAACCCTTCTTATTATTTCTATTCCGCAAATTGATTTACCGACTTCCACAGGGAGCTTGTAAAATTCCTCTCTTGACTTTTATCATTCTTTCTACTGCTTTATTTTGATATGGAAATAATTCAAATTTTAACTTAGGATATTCTATTTTTTGATGCTCTCCAAAATCAACAATATAATCTTCTTTATATGGATGTAATTTCCAAATATCTCGTAAACACCCAATTGGTAAAATATAATCACTACCATTTTTAGTATAAAGTTTTATGTTTTTTTGCAAATTTCCGTGTCCAAAACCCCATTGCCTTCATTCTTTGGATTTTGGGATTAGGAAAAAATAATTCTTTATTACAATATTCTAATACTTCTTTGCTTATATTTGAAATTGTAATTTTTGAATCAATCATTAGTTTCATTTACATACCTCCATATATATCCACCAGCTGTTTTACGCTTCCCTTTGCAACATCCGATTATATTTATAAATTTTCCGCATTCTTTTTTTGCCTCTTGTATACTATTATAAGTTTTTAAATAGTTGCCATCTAAATCATATTTTAAAACTCGTCTCCTATATGTCTTTGCTTTGCCAAAAAAACATTGCTCAATAGTCCAATTATCTCTATTTAATCTGGATTGCAACATACTGTAGGAAATGTTTAAAATTCTACTCCATTCAGCAAGAGTATGTGTTTCGTTTTTATATGTGATAAGTCGATTACTCGTTCTGTTATTTGATTGCTCTGTATCAGTAGCCCATCTACAATTAGAGGGCTCATAATCACCATTGTTATCTATTCTATCAATGCTTAAATTATTTTTATACCCATTTGCTATAGACCAATCATAAAAATTTTTAATCCCTTGTTCACCACTCCACTCCTCACAAATTTTAATTCCTCTAGCACCATAATTTTTATATCTGTTGTTTTTAATATTATAGCACCTTGATCTCATTGAATTTAAAATTTTTCTAATTCTTTGATAAACTTTATTTTGCATTTGACCTTCTCTAAAAAGACTTTTAAAGCCAATTTTACTTGCAATTTCTTTTTGTAAACATCCACAGCTTTTGGTTCCTCCGGATTTAAGTGAATAAGTTGTTGTTTTTGTAAATTTATCGCAGTCACATTTGCAAAGCCATAAAGCCTCTCTACTTTTGTTTTTACCTTCTCGCTTAATTACAGTTAACCTTCCAAATCTTTGTCCAGTTAAATCAACAAATTTTCCCATAACATCAACTCCTTTTAAATCATTCGAGATAAAATAAAAGAAGCTTATATAAATGTATAACAAAAGGTTTTTATTGTTCAAGATAGCCACCTCTTGCTATACACATATATAAACTTCTTTTACTATCTTGAACATAAATATTGTATCATTTGTTATTTAATTTGTCAACAAATTCATTCCAATTTGTAATGTTTGGAGTAAATTCTTTTAAAGGAATACTTTTATTAAAAAATTGTAATAATCCAAAATCTATAAAATATATACTGTTTTCCCATTTTATTGCAAGTATAAAATTTGTATTATTACACTCTTTAAATGCTTTATAACTTAAAGTTTGATTAGCTTCTATCCTACTAATCGGAAACCTACCGAGTTTTATTTGTCAAATTTTTTGCTTCAATTTTATATGCTATATTATTTTTTATTATTGTAATATCTCCGATTTTGGCTTCCAGAAATTGATTTTTCATGATATTCTGGATAATATCCATTTTCTCTAAACCACCAACATAATTCTTCTTCAAAACTTTTTCCTACTTTATATTGTTTTAATCCCATAATTATCTCCTTTTAGAACGGCAAATCATCTGAGCTTAAAGATAAATTGCCACTTACATTATCAACAGAAGTTGTTGTAAATTCCATATTTGCATTACTCATTGCTTGCTCAAAGTTACTTGAATTGTTTTCTTGTTTCTTGCTTCCACAAAAATAAATATGTTCAACAATAACATCTGTAGTATATGCTTTTGTTCCATCTTGTTTTTCATAACTTCCTGTTTGGATTCTTCCTTCAATTAAAATTTGACTTCCTTTTGTAAAATAATTTTTAATAAATTCAGCTGATTTTCCATAAGCTACAATATTTATAAAGTCGCTTTGTTTTTCTTGCCCTTCTTTTGAATAATTCCTTTGACAAGCTATAGTATTTCTAAGATAAGTTCCACCATTACTTGTTTGTGATAATTCAACATCTCTACAAAGATTTCCTTGTATTGTACATCTATTTAACGCCATATTTTTACTCTCCTATCTCTTTTAAAATTTTATTTTTTGATATAACATTTCCATCACTATTGTTGCATATTTCTCTTATTTTTTCGATTGTTGCTTGTAATACTCCTAAATTATTTTCTAAATTTGTGTTAGAATTTCTTAATTCTTCTGCATTTTCAAGAGCTATAACAATAGCTTTTTCTCTTTCTCGCAATTGTAATTCTTTTGCTTTATTTTCTTCTAAAGCTTTTTTTAATATCATTTCTTTAACAATATTATTTGCTCTTTTCATAACATTTTTTTCTTCTTTTTTCTTTTTATTTTTATTTTTAAATAACCACATAATAATTCTCTCCTTTATTTTAAAATTTTATTTCTTTATTCCAAAAATCATCATAATAATAAATTCTATCACATTTCTTTTTACTGATACAATAGTTGCATTCGCCGCAAGATGTTGGCTCTACTTTACCTTGTTTTACTTCTTGTAAATGAGGTAAATATTGTTTTAAAAATTCTAGTTTTTCATCCATAACTTGTTGCGGAATTTGTAATAATGCAAATTGTGGATATTTTTCTTTAGTACAGGCAGCTATAATAAATGGTAATCTTTTTCCAGTTGCTTGATAGCAAATTTCTTGATATAAAGAAGCTTGTAAAATATAATCATAGTAATCGATAAAGTTTTGCTTTTCGTGAGTTTTTTCATTAAAAATTAAATTGAAATCTTTTACACATTTAAGATCAACTATGCATTTATCTTTAAAGTAGCTGTCAATTTTGATTTTTACGGGGACATTAGATATACTGCCCGTCATAATAACCTGATGCTCTCCGTTTAAGTATTTTTTAAATATATTATTTCTTTCGCTATTTATCTCATTATAAATATCTTCAATATGTTTGTATTGGGCTTTTAATTCGCCTTGTTTGGTAAAAATCTCTGGATTTTTTTGTATAAAATCATCCAAAGTTCCACTAATTTTTTCATCTAAATATGATGAAACAAGCAAGCTTTCACTTTTTTCTTCTATCCATTCTCTAGTTAGTTCTGCCAAAGCTGCTTTTTCACAAGAAAGAAACGATTTTATCTGTGAAGATCCTGCATATTTAATATTATTTTCACTACTAAAATAATTTTTATTATTTAGCATTCTTAATCTCCTTTTCAATTTTATATGGAATCTTACCTTTATATAGCAAATATTCTTTAGGAATATTTCTATTAAGTCTTCCATATATGGTACTAATATGTATTCCTGTTATTTTAGACCATTCTGTTAAAGTGTGGGTTTCATTATTGTATGTAACAAAATGATTACTTCTTTTATTATTGTTTTGTTCTTGTATGGTAACCCATCTACAATTATTAGGTTCATAATTTCCGTTGTTATTTATTCTATCAATAGTTAACTCTTCTTGATAACCATTTGTTATAGCCCAATTATAAAAATTCATGAATCCATTTTCTCTATCTAGCCATTCATCGCACACTTTTATTCCTCTTCCACCATAGTTTTTATAACTTAAAATATTTTTATTATAGCACCTATCTTTCATTTTATTAAAAATTGAATATAGTCTTGAATGAGTTTTACCGTGTTTTATTTTTGATTTGCTTATATAATATCCTTTCATACAGCCACAACTAGTTGTATGTCTCTTTGTTAAATTGCTTGCAAACACTTCAATTTCCTTACCACATTGACATTTGCATATCCATTTTAAATGACCGATTTTTACTTAACTTACTTTTTTTAATAACAGTTAATGCTCCAATTTTTTTACCTGTTAAATCAACAAATCTTGACATAATAATCTCCTTTAAATAAAACAAAAGAAGCTTATATTAGTATGCTACAATGAGAGTTTTTAGTGTCCAAATAAGCCCTCTCAAAGAGCATATTAATATAAACTTCTTTTTACTTATTTGGACATATTTATTATATCATTATTATCAGTTAATGTCAAACTTTTTTATTATTTAGTCTCATTTCCTTTTCTTCTTGTTCTCTTTTTATTTTTGCTTCTAATGTTTCAAACTCTTGGTGAAATGCTTGTTTTATTTTGTTTGTTCCTAATTCTTTCTTTAATTGATTTCTTCGTAATTTTCTTGCTAAACTTCCCATAGTTTTCCTCCTTTTATTTTACCTCTATTGTCATTTCGCTTGGTGTTTGTGTTATTTTACTTTCTTTATCTCCGTCTTTTACTATTGTTGTTATTTTATCATCTTCTCTTATTATTTTTGATTCAACTTTATCCATATTTACACCTCCTTACTAAATAACTTTAAATTCTATTTCTACAACTTCTAATTCATAATTAGGATTTTCTAATTCAATATATTGTTTTAATGCTTTTGGTTTTTCTGTATCATCAAAAATTATAGCTTCTTTTAAATCTCTAGTAGTTAATATTGATTTATTATCTATTGATTTAATAAAATCATACTCATCAGAATCTCTTAATAAATACATATATTTACCCCCTCCTTATAAAATATCTGTTGGCTGTTGTCTTTGTGTTGATATTTCAACAACTTCTTCGGTAGTATAGATTCCATTCATTGCTTCTGGAACATACAATCTACAGAAAAAACTTTGGCATCTATAAGCTAACATCAAATCAGTTAAAGTCAACCACTTAGAATTAGATGTCCATTTTTCTGCTTTTGCCATTGCCATTGTAACTGTAGGTCCATTTATAACTTTTCCGTCAGATACTCTTACAGCACTTAAATAACAACCATAAGAATCTTTTCCTTTTTCTCCAACATAATTTAATTCTAAATTTTTATATTTTCCTGTTCTTTCTATTAGTGTCTTACAAAAACTTCCGCTCCAACTTGTTTTTCCTTTAATTATTGCTAAGTTTTGCATAACTGTAAATGGATCTAATTGCATTTGATTAGCAAGCCCAATCGCTATAACCACATTTTGGGGTTTATTTTTATAATTGTCTGGAATAATATCTGATTTAGATAATTGAACTGCCATATTCCAATTTTGTGAAAATGAAGTTAAATTATTAGTTTGAGGTTGTTGAACTTGTGGTTTTAAAGCAATATTCTTTTTATCATCTCCATCTACTATAATTGGTGTTTCTTTTTGCGTATTTTCAATTTTAAAACCATTTTCCATTTCTTCTTGTGTCATATTAGGAATTGTCTTCATAATATTTTGCATTTCGTTTGCTAGTTCTGTTAATCTTTTTTGGGCTTTTTCATCTTCTGGATTAGATTTTATATATTCTTCTCCTTTTCTTAATGATTGTAACAAATCATTATATTTTTGTTTTAACATTAATTCTTCTTCCATATTTTTAAATCCTTTCTTATCAAATTTTCTATATAATATCACAAACTTACAAAATTGTCAAGTCATTTTTGTAAAATTATTCAATTTTTTTAAAAAAATGTTTTAGCATAGTATCAATTCCATATAATTCATATTTCTTATATAATGATCTTGATTCTTCGAAAATTGGAATTAATATTTTTTTTGCTGTTTTTTCTTCAACCAAAACACTTCCTATAAAAATATTGTTTAAATAAGGTCTTGCATATCCTATTAAATTTGCTAAATAAGATATTGTTTTTCCTTCTTTTAGTTCATCTAAATTTTCCAATCTTATTCTATACATTGTTTTTCTCCTTTCTAATCTCCATATTTCCATTTATAACCTCCAGCTTTATTTCTTTCTCCTCTGCAACACGAAGCTATATTTCCTATATTTATGCCTAATTTTTTATTAACATCTCCTGCACACTCCCAAATTTTTATTAATTTGTTGTCTAATGTGTATTGATAAACTTTTTTTCTTTTATGGCTTTTCTTTCCATAATGGCAATTCCAAATTCCTTTATATATTTTTTCTAAACCATATTTGTATGCGTGTTTTGTATTTTCACTAGCTGTACACCATTCTAAATTGTCCACAGTATTATTTGATTTATTACCATCAATGTGATTTACTTGTGGTTTATTTTCGGGATTAGGAATAAAAGCTTTTGCCACCAATCTATGTATAGTTATTATTTTACGTTTATTATCTTTCATAAGACTTACATGATAATATCTTCTGTCAAATTGCGGAATTAATATTTTTTCTCTTTTTATTTTTACACGTCTATTATTAAATTCTAACGATTTAACTCTTCCTAAATTACTAATTTGATATTTACCTTCATATCCGTTCTATATCTTTCCATATTTCAGTTCTCATTTATTTTCCTTTCTATGTAGTTTATTCTTCTTACTAATTCGTTAATTTTATTAAAGTGTTTTATTATATGTGTTGTTAAATCTTTTTCATTTAATAATTCATTTGGTATTTCTTCTATCTCTTCTGTATTATCTTCTAATATACCTATTTCAGTATTTAACTCTTTTAAAATTCCTATATGTAGAAACAAATCTTTATTATCAAATCCTATATCACTATCATAATCTTTTGTTTTTTCATTATATCTATATCTATGTCCTGATATTATAATTTTTTCTGGTGGTTTTTCTCCATTATGTATCATATTTAAAAAATCAATAATTTTAATCCACTTTTTATTCATCTTCTCCTCCTATCCAGCCGAAGCTCTTTTACTTTTTCATTTATTGCTTGTAGTTCTTGCATTGTAATATAGGCAGGTTCAGTTCTTTCATCAAATGCTTGTATATATACACATACCATGTGTGCCTCTTCATAATCACTTTCGCCATCATTGCCCATATCAAAACTAATATTTATCATACTTTTTTCGTTTTTATATAAAATTCCCCAAACTTTATTATATATACTTTTTTGATAACTTTTCTTATATCCCATTTTTTCAAACATCTCATCTGCTTTACTCAATATTATCAGCTCCTTTCAATTCTGTAG